>Ga0307437_1000064_pt1 | contig 74119 bp, 50 predicted proteins | sample SalMarWE160390MG_FD_202146 | JGI IMG/M metagenome (GOLD analysis project Ga0307437, IMG submission 202146) | Salt marsh sediment microbial communities from the Plum Island Ecosystem LTER, Massachusetts, United States - WE1603-90 | ecosystem: Environmental > Aquatic > Marine > Intertidal zone >...
GTTCATCTTCGCATACAGGCGGTGGACCGCCAAAGAATACGTAGTCAACCAACCAGACCACGTCACCAACGGTGATCCCTCCATCGCCGTCAACATCGCCGCGAATCCCGTCATGGTTGCAGCAGGTAGTCGGTCCTTCTGGTTTGATATGGTCTATATACCATTGTTTGCTCTGTGCAACCTCGTCGAGAAAGTCCTGGTAGTTTCCGTTCCAGTGGGTGACGATCTCCTCGTAGATGACGATCGTGTCGCCCTTCAGCAGAGAATCGAGACGTACTTTGATCATGACCATATGCAGGTCTACGTTCTGTTCAGGAGGTCCAGCAAATCCGCTGCCTTCCATATGCTTGTACAGCGAATCCGGATGAAAGCCACCTTCCGGATAGACCTGGGTCTCATTGTCCTTGATGTAGCCACCGTATGGTGCGTCGCTTATCAGCTTGCCGTTCTTGTAGACCTCGAGGAAGTCCATACCGCCCCAACGGTTAGCGTTAGACTGGCAGCCTTCACCGTCTTCCTCAGACCCTTGCTGCCAGAGCAGTCTCAAGTTCCAGTCGAAACCGGAGAGGTTGCGGGAACCTGTATCAGCCGGGATATCCCAGTCGATCGCTTCGGCGATACGCACATCAATGGGCGGAACTGCCAAGGTGTCGTTCAAATAGATCTTCATGCACTGGATCACGAAACTGCAGGTCTCTGGAAGATCCTTGGGAGCATACCAGATCTTCTCGATGGCAATAAGCGAGTCTTTGGTCACGAACTTGCCGGTCTCAAAAACCTCGTACTCACCCATGTCGGTCGTCGGGGTATGATCGCCAAGCGGCACAAACCCTTTTTCGTCAATATAAGAAGTGCCGAATATGGAGAAGTTGACCACCGTGTCAGTACTGTCGTTTTTCTGGTAGCCGATAACCGGTGAGCCGTCGTAGATATAGACATCAGCGGTGCTGTCGCAATCGCCGGCATCAAAATAGTCCATATTGACTTTACCGATACCAACCTTGCCGAAGTTCCCCGTATTTGCCACGATAAGCTTCGTACAAGCGGTGTGGATAGTATCCCAGAACGGCGTATACAGCGTATCTGTCACCCAGCACTCGAACGGGACGACATTCCTCACGTTAGCATTCGGCGGACATAGCGCTCCAATCCCCTGCCAGTCGACGAACAAGCTACCCACGAGATGTACAATGGTGCCCGGGGCGTTCACAATTCCGCCAACGTTGAAACCAACGGTCAGGGGATCGCTACCGCCAGCGACGATTGTACCACCTGTTGGAGAAACGCTCATCCAGCCAGGCGGAGGCGTCGTCTCGAACTTGGTTACCGTGTATCTCAAATCACAGTTACCAATGTTTTCGAGAGTAACGGTCTTATTCTTTTGAACACCATGTTTGGTCCAGGTCGGATAGACAATTTTCGGGGGATTGACAGCCAGGTTAGCTTCCTGAATAGGCTCCACGCAGGCCAGGCGGAACCATTTCACGTCGCTCTGTGTCCACCAGCCCTCATCCTGTACAACACCTCCGGCGCAGTTGTCGTTGATGTACTGAACGTCAAGGTACCAGTTGCCGACATAGGGGGAATCCGGGGGCTTAGAGGGATCAACTATGTTATCCGGCCAGTTGCCGTCATAGTCAGTACCGAACTTCACCATCGAGGGCCAGTTGTCATTATCGCAATTCCCAAGTCCCGGAGCAGTAAGTTCACAGCCGGGAGTGTGAGAATTGGTCAGGTTGCGGGCCTTATCCCAGGTATCACCCCAGTTATCGGAGACACACACGTACAGCTCACCATTGGCACGGCCACGGTAGCCGCCGGGGCTACCTATGACTGCACAGTCATCCACGACGGCAGGAACGGCGTTAGAGTCGTTATACTGCACAAACACGACGTACATCTTTTCCTCTCCGGGTGGGCCACACTCGGAAATGGTCATCTTGGAGGCGTTCAAGTTCCAGGCGCCAGGGGCACACTCGTCCATAACCCAATCGGCGTCATGTACCGTGTTAATCTCATAAGTGGGATCGCCTCCACCATCAGCCCCAGACCAGTGGAAAAGACGGCAACGGAAGTCAGTGGCCGACGGCCAATACCCAGCGTTCCAGACAACGTGCACACTATCCCTGCTGTCAATCAACACCGACAGGTCGGTAAACGGACGGAACCCGTCTTCACCATCAACGTTCCGGGTGACGTTTATCCGCGGGTCCCAGGTAACGCCCGCGTCATGTGAAACCTGCACGTAGAGATCGTTATCCCGCTGGGAACCATGGAAGGAACAGGTGTCGCAGTCGCCGGGAAACGGCAGGTTGGCCGTCCAGGCTATCGCTACCTTACCCTCATCAGTGCAATCGCAATCCTGGGCAATGTCATCCACCGTGTCGACACAGTAAAAATGGTCCCAGAGGCACTCACTCTCGGGATTAAGTGCCCGGAAGTAAGCCAGAGAGCCGCCATCGGACTCCTGAGCAAACACGTGTAAGAAAGTATCAGTAGCAGTTTCCTGCAAGCACATTGCCGGCCAAATGAAGCCGTCGCCGGTTGGTTCAGATTGACAGTCGTCACCCAAAGTATCCGGGACCCGGCAGGTGACGAAGAATAGGCAGACACCTGGGGTATCATCCCACCAGGCCTGGGACATATAGACACCAACTCCAGGAGCATTGTGCCCGCCGGGGATCCCCCGGTCGTCATGAGTGGCGTTGATGACACAATAACCGGCATATTCGTCATTAGGGATCGGCACACCGCCTTCACAGTCAAACTCGCCTGGTTTCCAGCATCTGTAATAGCACTTACGAGCCGTGAAGGTACTATCCTGCAGGCGCATCCACACAAAGTGAACCCGCTCAGCAAGAGGACTGTCATAACCCGGTGGTCCGCTGTTGACCAGACGATGAGTAACCATACGGCGCATGGAGCCGTTGCGCTGGTAGTCATACCAGGTGTTGCCAAGGACCACACCCGGCGAAGCGCTCGGTGTAGCCCTGCCTAAGGCAGCCTTCGGCATCTCTATGCCTTCTCCGGGCACTATGTTGTGCTCGTCCGGGAAGGAGTACTGCTGTATCCTGGTGAGCAGCGGATCGACTGTCCGCGTCTCTTCAGCTGTTCTGGCGGCAAAAGCCGTCATCGCCACAAAAGCCGACAGCAGTGAGGAGAGAATCAACAACGAGAAAACTCTCTTTGTCCCTATCATGGTCTTTCTCCTTGAAACAGGTTTACCTTCTATATTGAGTTCTTCACTAATATTTACAATTTAACCACTTCCAAGCTAAATGTCAAGCTAAAAATGTGAGCTGGACCCCGTTCTTCCTGTCAAGCAGTGGGTCTGTTGCCGAAGACCGGCTTGGCGGGTCAGGGTCATTAGGCAGGTGCCGGGCACAACGTTCCACCAATGCGAAAATCCCCTCAATCACTCTTGCCCCCGCCGATCTAAATTGTATATTCCATTCCCGAAATGGTTGAGAGAGAGTTTGAAAAACAAAAGTGGCAAAGCCACACCTGGGAGGTGCTATGAATTACCGTACCGAAACTGACACGATGGGGCAGATTCAGGTCCCGGCGGACAAATACTACGGCGCGCAAACCGCGCGCTCGCTGAAAAACTTCCGCATCGGCGGGGAGCGTATGCCGCGCGAGCTTATCCGAGCAATGGGGATTTTGAAAAAAGCAGCGGCGCTGGTGAATATGGAGCTGGGAACGCTACCCAAAGAAAAGGGGGAGCTGGTTGTCAAGGCGGCGGATGAGGTTATCGAGGCGAAACTCGATGACCACTTTCCGCTGGTGGTCTGGCAGACCGGCTCCGGCACCCAGACCAACATGAATACCAACGAAGTCATCTCCAACCGCGCCATCGAAATGGCGGGGGGAGAGCTCGGTTCCAAAAAGCCGATTCATCCCAACGACGACGTCAACAAAGCCCAATCCTCGAACGACACTTTCCCGACCGCCATGCACATTGCCGCGGTGGAGGAGATTCACCGGCGGTTGATTCCGATGGTCACCCGTCTTCGGGATACGTTGAAGGAGAAATCTGAGGCCTTCAAGGATGTCATCAAGATCGGCCGCACGCATCTGATGGACGCCGTGCCGTTGACACTCGGTCAGGAGTTTTCCGGCTACGCAGAGGCTCTCACACTTGGGCTGGAGCGTATCAACGATGCCCTCAAGCGGCTCTATCCGCTGGCGCTGGGCGGCACCGCCGTCGGCACCGGTCTTAACACCCATCCCAAGTTCGCAAAGAAAGTTGCGGCGAAGATAGCCAAGCTGACCGACAAACCGTATGTCTCGGCTCCGAACAAGTTCGAGGCATTAGCTGCTCATGACGCGATTGTAGAGGCCTCGGGCGTGATGAAGACGCTGGCCTGCTCGCTGATGAAGATTGCCAACGACGTCCGCTGGCTGGCCTCCGGCCCGCGTTGCGGCCTGGGCGAACTCAACATTCCGGCGAACGAGCCGGGTTCGTCGATCATGCCGGGCAAAGTCAATCCGACGCAGTCGGAAGCGATGACGATGGTATGCGCGCAGGTGATCGGCAACGATGTCGCCGTCAACGTCGGCGGTGCTTCGGGCAATTTTGAGCTAAACGTCTTCAAACCGGTAATGATCTACAACCTGCTGCAATCGATCCGCCTTCTGGCTGATACCTGTGAGATGTTTAACGAAAACTGTGCCGTTGGTATCGAACCCAATGAAGCCAACATCAAGAAGCATCTTGAGAACTCGTTAATGCTGGTGACAGCCCTGAATCCTCACGTCGGCTACGACAATGCTGCCAAGATCGCCAAGAAAGCCCACGCGGAGAATACAACTCTCAAAGAAGCGGCGGTAGCCCTGGGCATTCTAACAGCGGATGAATTTGACGCTAAAGTTCGCCCGGAGGAAATGACCGGCCCAAAGGGGTAGATCCGTACTACTTGTTGGTGCGTAGTGATGGCGGTGACAGAGGCACATTAATTGTCTCCACCGGTGGCAAGGCCACTCTCACACGAGCTTCTACTACACCAGACATACTTGCATAATAACCATCCCGCAACACTATGTCGTACGTCAATTATAATATTATCAGGCAACTAACGCTTACCTGGCACGATCGCAGGGCAATCAGTTGTTGATGTACTTGCCCAGGATACTGGTCATGCGGGAAGTCATCTTGGAGTTGGGAAACACCTCGGTCGCGCCCGCTGTCTTGGCAGCTTTCATCTGGTCTTTGAGGACCTGGGGGGAATAGCAGACAATCGGGATCTCTCTCGTTACCCCGTAAGAGCGTAGCTTGTTGATCAGGGCGGGGGCCTCAATTCCATTGAGGTTCAAATCGATTATGATCAAGTCCGGACACATCTGTTGTGCTTTCTCGAAGATGTCGTCGGAGCGAATCGCCTTGATCCCTTCGGCTTCCAGGCCATCAAGGATGGTCATTATCTTGGAAGTGAAGATCATGTTGTTGGCGGCAATAATTACTTTTTTGTTCATTGGCACAAATCCATTGTTAATGATTCGTCCTTATTGCGTACACCTGCGCGGCCGCATAGTTCACAATTTATGTTAATATAAGCATTCCCTGCAGAAAATGCAACCCCCCGTCGCAAAAAAACCCTAACAAGACCTCTAAGAGTCTCTACTTCATTGTACCACAACAAAATACAGTGGCAGACCTACCGCAATCGCTGGCATCGGGGGCAGAAGTGGGCGGACCGCGAGCCGATTTTCTGCCTGATGATTTTTGTACCGCACCGCCGGCAGGGCAGTCCCTCGTTGTTGTATACTTCCAGGTATTTCTGAAACCGCCCGGCTTGGCCGTTGACTCCCCGGTAGCTGTCGACCGAGGTTCCCATCAGCCTGATGGCCCTTTTTAGCACTTCTTGAATGTGACCGTGAAGCTCAACTAGCTTTCGAGACGAAAGTGACGAAGTCGCTCTTTTAGGATGAATTTTCGAATAGTACAGCGACTCATCGGCGTAAATGTTACCCAGTCCAGCCAGAAAACTCTGGTCAAGCAGAGCGGGCTTGATCATGCGGTTACTGTTTTTACAAAGAGCGACAAAGTCACTCGGTGAGATCTCCAGTGGTTCCGGGCCCAGGTCGGCAAGTCCGGGCTGTCCCCACAATTCATGATCATAAAACAGACGAAGTCTGCCAAAGCGGCGGTAGTCGTTGAAGCGGAGGTGGAAACTTCGTTTCGTTTTCAAGGTTGATTTGAAATCGAAGATGACTAGGTCATGCTTTTCGATAGGATGCGACTTTTCCACATAAAGCAAGCGGCCAGTCATCTTTAGATGGATCCAGAGAGTCACATTCCCGGAGAGACTTATGAGGATATTTTTCCCCCGCCTCGAGACAGATAGGATCTGTCTTTTCTCAAGAGATCGGGCGAAGTCACCGGAATTGAACGACGGACTCACAAGCACTGACTTCGCGGGCGCATTGACACGGACCTTGGCAATCGTTTCTCCCACAACCGTCTCGCGCAAGCCCCTCACGACTATTTCGATTTCAGGCAGTTCCGGCATCAATTAGCCTTTTTCGTGGTCGGCGTACGTTCTGAGGCTGTCCCAGAAGTGTTATTCTTGACCAAGTTAGCTCCCGAGAACGTCATTGCGAGGAGCGAAGCGACGTGGCAATCTCTTGCTACCGAAACAGTTCCGCTACTGAGATCGCCACGCTCCCTTCGGTCGCTCGCGATGACGGAGACTTGTGGGACAACCTCTCCTCGTGCGCCGACTTCCATTGTTGGTCAAGGCGGACGGGGGTGTCCGCCCCGCACGAAATGCTTGTGGCTTCAATAGGTAGAATCGCGTCCGGTTCTGCCCAAAAATGCTTGAGAAGAGAATAAAAGAATGCGGATCGTCACTCATGAAGCCCCCCTACTATCATAAGGCGGTTGAATTCCACAGATCTTTGGCTCCCGCGTCTCACACGATAGAAAAAGTAGCTCTCTGGCTCGTCATCGCTCAAAGAAACCAAACCGTCAACTACATTCCCTTCCAAACCATGCTCGTTCACAGAGCGTATGTCGAAAATGAATGCAACGAACTCCGGACCTTGTCTGCCACGTTGAAGAAAGTTCAGTACACATACGTTTCCATCGATGAACGACTTGCGAGCATAGCCACTAACCTCCGTACCCAATGGAATCGTATGATTTGTAAGTAATCTCGTGTACCCATGCGAGGATTTCTTGAACACGTAGAGTTTTGGAGAAGGTCGAAAAGAATCGTAGGCAATCACATAGCTACCCTCCCGCGATAATAACAGTTGGCAATCAGGAAACGGATCCTCAGGATTTTCAATCAAGAGTTTCCAACTTGAACCACTCTCAAAATCACAAACTGTAATTTTTTCCGCTTCCGAGTATGCAAAATAGTCTCCACACGGACTAACCGTGGTGTTCAGTGACAAAGGAGGGCGGAGACTCTCGACGGTCACTTGAGACAAGACTACCATTTCTGGAACGGAGAGTTTCTGCACCTTGTTGTCTCGCTGAAAAACAACGGTTGAGTCATCGACTGCGCTTAGCTCCCACCACCGAGTGGGCGCCGCTAACGATGCGATAAGCTGCCCTTTTTCGTCATAAATCTTTGGGTTTCCAGCCCTGAGTATGAAATCATTTGTTGTGTAATAGTATTGACCGGAGGGAGACGATCTCATCACGCTGGTAGTGTGTACGTTTTCAAAGATTCGTTCACCTCCAAGGGTGTAGGCTGAAAAGAAATACTGGGCCTCGCCAAACATCTTGCCAAGCAATACCACGCCATTTGGAGATGCCATTTCAAGGTAAAAGAATCTTCCTCCCGTCTCCGCCTCAAGAGACAGTACAAGTTCTTCCTCCGTGTTTAGCAATTGAAATGATCTGCCAGGATCGACCATAGCGCCGACATAGCCACCTGCAAAGCATATTGAGAACGGGTCCCGAACCAGTGGGAGCCCGGAAATTTTTGGCCCCTCGAATTGACGTACCCTAAGCCCTACATTACCAAATGGAAGGCAAGACAACAAGAGGGCAACATTGAGAGTTATGAGCCAGAAAAGACTCTTTCGCATACGCCCGACTCCTACAAACAATCTGTCAGCCTCAATAGACAGAACCGCTTCGGGTTCTGCCCTACCTCACTATCTACCGTCATTGAGAATCCGATCCAGGTAGGCTCCGGTATACGAGGCATTGTTGTCAGCAACCTCCTCCGGTGTGCCGGTGGCGATGATGCGGCCGCCGTCGTCGCCGCCCTCGGGGCCGAGGTCAATAATCCAGTCGGCGGTTTTGATGACGTCCATATTGTGCTCGATCACTACCACCGTGTTACCCCGGTTGACCAGCTCCTCCAACACGGCCAGCAGCATCCTGATGTCTTCGAAGTGCAGGCCGGTCGTTGGTTCATCGAGGATATACAGCGTCCGTCCGGTAGCCATCTTGGATAGTTCCGCCGACAGCTTGACGCGCTGCGCTTCTCCGCCGGAGAGGGTGGTTGCCTGCTGGCCTAAGCGGATGTAGCCAAGACCAACACTGTATAACGTCATCAGTTTCTTTTTGATGCGGGGGATGTTTTCAAAGAAAGTAAGCGCCTCCTCCACCGTCATGTCGAGGACGTCGGCAATTGTTTTACCCTTGAAAGCGATCTCCAGTGTCTCCCGGTTGTAGCGTTTCCCCTTGCAAACTTCACACGGGACGTACACATCCGGCAGGAAGTGCATCTCAATCTTAATAATACCGTCTCCCTGGCAGGCCTCGCATCGTCCCCCTCTGACATTGAAGGAGAATCGACCCGGCAGATAGCCCCGCGCCCGTGACTCGTGAAGCCCGGCATACAAATCGCGGATGTGGGTGAACAGGCCGGTGTAGGTGGCCGGATTGGAGCGCGGCGTGCGACCGATAGGCGACTGGTCGATATCGATAACCTTGTCAATATTTTCAAGCCCTTCGATGTTCTCATACGGGAGCGGCGTCGTGCGGCTGGAGTAAAAGTAGCGGGCAAAGATGCGGTACAGCGTTTCGTTAATGAGGGTCGATTTACCGGACCCGGAGACGCCCGTCACGACGACGAACATACCCAGAGGAATCTCCACGTCCACGCTCTTGAGGTTGTTGCCGGTGGCGCCTTTGAGACGGACCACCTGCCCGAAGGGACGGCGCCGGGTCTTCGGCGTTTCAATGAATCTTGCTCCCGTGAGATACTGCCCTGTAATTGACTTTTTACACCTCTTGATGCTGCTCGGTTTTCCGACGGCCACCACCTCGCCGCCGTGAATACCGGCGCCGGGGCCAAGGTCGATAACAAAATCAGCCTGTTCTATCGTTTCTCGGTCATGTTCCACAATCAGAACCGTGTTGCCGATGTCGCGCAGCTCCGTAAGGGTGTTGAGAAGCTTGCGATTGTCACGGGCGTGCAGTCCGATGGAAGGTTCATCCAGAATATAGAGCACCCCCATCAGTCGTGAACCGATCTGAGTCGCCAGCCGTATCCTCTGTGCTTCTCCACTTGACAACGTTGACGCGGCGCGGCTAAGGGTGAGATAATCCAGGCCGACATTGCACAGAAACCCCAATCGTTCGCGAATCTCTTTTAAGATCTGCCTGGCGATGAGCTGCTGACGTTTGCCCAGCGTGACGTCTTTGATGAACTTGCCCGCTTCTTTGATGGACATATCGGTGACGCTGTCTATCGTTTCCCGGTCGATTATAACCGATAGAGCTTCAGCACGAAGCCGGGCGCCCTTGCAACTGGGGCATGGGGAGATTGACATGTAGTTTTCTATCCAGGCGCGCACCCCGCTTGACTCGGTCTGCCGGTGGCGCCGCCGAAGATGGGGGATGACTCCTTCGAAAGTTGACCTGTACACCCCCGAACCTCGCCCCTTGCCGGAGGTGTGCTCATACTCAAAGGTGACTTCCTGTTTACCAGAACCGTATAGAATGACCTGCTGGATTTTCTGGGGCAGTCTGTTAAAGGGAGTGGAAAACTTAAAACCGTAGTGCCCGGCCAGTCCTTTCAACATGTAGCGGTACCAGTTGGGCATCTCCGGCCCGCCCCAGGGGTGGATGGCACCCATGCTTATCGACAGGGTCGGATCCGGGACAACCAGCGTGGGATCGATTTCCATCTTCTGACCCAGGCCGTCGCAGGTGGGGCAGGCACCGAAGGGAGAATTGAACGAAAACAGACGCGGGCTCGGTTCCTCGTAGCTGATATTGCAGTTAAGGCAGGCAAATTGCTCGGAAAAGAGCAGGTCCTTGTTTTTGATGTTTATCAACACCGTTCCCTGACCCACCTTCAGGGCCGTTTCAACCGAGTCCGCCAGCCGGCGCTTCGACTTGGCCTTCACTATCAACCGGTCGACGACAGCCTCGATGGTATGTTTTTTCTTCTTGTCCAGTTCTATGTCGGAATCGGACTCGACAATTTCGCCGTTGACCCGCAGCCGAACGAACCCTTCCCGTTGAGCTCCTTCAATGATCTCTTTGTGTTCCCCTTTCTTACCTTGTACCATCGGGGCCAACACCATCAAACGGGTTCCTTCTTCAAAGCTGAGCACCGAATCGACGATTTGCTCCACGGTCTGCTGAGCAATCGGCCGGCCGCACTTGGTGCAGTGAGGGATTCCCACCCGCGCAAAAAGCAGGCGGAGGTAATCATAGATTTCGGTCACGGTGCCGACCGTAGAGCGGGGGTTTTTCGGGGTGCCCCTCTGCTCAATCGAAATGGCCGGTGAGAGACCTTCGATGAAATCAACGTCGGGCTTTTCCATCAGCCCTAAAAAATGCCGGGCATACGCCGAAAGGGATTCAACATAGCGGCGCTGGCCCTCGGCGTATATGGTGTCAAAGGCCAGGGAGCTTTTGCCGGAACCGGACAGGCCGGTTATCACCGTCAGGGTGTCGCGCGGGATCTTTACATCAATATTCTTGAGGTTATGTTCCCGGGCGCCTTTGACGTGCAGGAATTCCCTGTTCTTTCGGTATTTGTTGTTATTTGCCATCTGACATCCAAAAAAAGTCAACTGGAAGTATAGCCTATTGAGGTGAAAATACAAAGGGGAAAGCGAAACTTTGATGTCACTTTTTTGGGTGGTAGCACATGGATTGGGTTTCCCGGTCCGCCTTTGGCGGACAAGAAATCCGACAGTCTTACCGATTGTGTTCATGCATCATGGTGAGCGAAGTCGAACCATGACACCTCACCCTTGGCGGGAGCAAGTAGTTGTATAGCAGGTCTCCTCGAGACCTGTCAACGAATTTCGTGGGCGGCAGACGTCCACATCTGCCGGTCCCCAGTCGTATGGAACTTTACTTAAACCGCTTCGGCTGGCGCGCCTCCCACTCAACCACAATCGGGCTGGCAACAAAGATCGAGCTGTAGGTACCCACCAGGACGCCCATAATCAGCGCTAGGGCAAAATAGCGCAGCACTTCGCCACCGAAGAAAAAGAGGGTGCCAACCACCAGAAGCGTTGTCAGGGAGGTGTTAATTGTGCGAGATAACACCTCATTAATAGAGGAGTTAACGGCATAGGCAAACTCTCCTTTGGTGCGGAATTTCTTCAAGTTCTCACGTATGCGATCAAACACCACCACTGTGTCGGTCAGTGAGTAACCGGCCAGGGTCAACAGCGCCGTTACAAGCAACAGATCAAACTCAAAGCCCAATAGATAGAATATCCCCAGCACAGCCAGCACATCGTGAAGAGTCGCGATAGTCGCTGCAATCCCCGAGCGGAAATCAAACCGAATCCAAATATATACAATGATGCCGAACAGCGATAAAAGCACCGCTTTTTGCGCATCACTGCGAAGGGTTTCCCCCACGGCCGGGCCTATGATATGTTCCGACACGATGGTGAAAGTGTTACCCGCAAAGGAACTCTCGATGATCTTTATTAGAGTATTCAGCCGCTGCTTGCCTTCGGCCTCGGTTTCAGGGCGTTTGGTTTTGATGATAAAGGCGTTGGGTTTCTCGAAGTCCTTCAGGTTAGTGATCTCAGCATCGGGAAACTCAACCGCGACAGCCGACCGGAGATCTTCGATAGTCACCGACTGATCGAAATGACCGGTCACCATAACACCACCGGCAAAATCAATCCCCAAATTAGCCTTACCGGTAATGACCATAACGAAAGCAGTGAGTCCTATTATGATCAATGCTCCTGACAGCACAAAGGCATACTTGCGGACTCCGATAAAGTTTATTTTTGTTTCGCGTATTATCCTAAACATGGTCGCTTCCTCTTCTCGTTACTGTTATTAGATGCTTAAGGTGCGATACCCCTTGCGAATATCAAAGATTTGCTTGGTAATGACGTAGGCTGTGTACAGAGAAATTGTCACGCCCCAGAACAAGGTGACGGCAAATCCCTTGATTGGTCCCGACCCTAAAAGGAACAGCGCCGCGGCCGTCACGAGCGTGGTCACGTGCGAGTCAAAGATCGCCACGAAAGCTCGCGTGTAGCCGGCGTCTATCGAAGCCCGGACAGTTTTGCCGGTGCGAAGCTCCTCGCGGATGCGCTCAAAAATCAGGATGTTGGAATCCACTGAGATACCGATGGTGAGAATAATACCGGCAATGCCGGGCATCGTAAGCGTGGCGCCAAGAGCGGCCATCACAGCCAGCAGGAAGAATAAATTAAACAGCAAGCCAACGTCGGCAATGACCCCGGAAAGACGGTAATAAATCCCCACCAACAAAAGCACCAGGCTTAGTCCCACCATGAAGGAGAAGAACCCTTTCTTAATGGAGTCGATTCCCAGGGTAGCCCCGACCACGTTCTTTTCAATGATTTCAACCGGCGCCGGAAGGGCGCCGGCTTTGAGGACAATCTCCATATTGCGGGCATCTTTTACCGACGCTGACCCGCCCATCGTAATCTGCCCTCTTCGGCGAATCTTGGAGTTGATGAACGGAGCCGACTCAATTTTGTTATCGATCACGATCGCCAGCGGTTTGTCGAGGTTGGCGCCCGTCAACTGTGCAAAGTGCGCGGCGCCGTCGCCGGAAAGGGCAAAGTTTACAACGTAGCCGCCGTAGCTGTCCTGTCCCAGGGCAATGTTCTCAAGAAATTTACCCAGAAACTGTACCTTTCGCTTCACCAAGTACAGCATATACACCTCCCGGTTGCTTCGTATCTCCGGGCGGGTAGACCAACAAAACTGAACATCGATCGGAATCAGGCTCTGCACCTCCGGGAGATTGAGCCACTTGTCAATCAGCTCGCGGTCCTTTTTTACAACCGCAAAACCGGGCCAGTTGGTGGCTTTCCTGTTGTTATAGAGAGCCGTTTGCAAACGAGAGGTGATTGGTCGCTCATTTTCGTCCAACCCAACCTCTTCATCAAAAGCAAACATATCGGTGGTGTCAACGGCGCTGTCGCCCATCAGCTCGGTCAGAATGTCGACTTCCTCACCTTTCGCAGCCGAGTCCGCCAGTTTTTCAGTCTCCTCAACTGTTGCAACGGTGTCCTCGTCAGTGGTCCCCGTTCTGGCCTTTTCGTATTCATGGATAACTGAATCAATCTTTGTCAGCACAAGAGTGGCATTGTCGTACACTTCCAGAAGCTTGAATTCAAGCAGCGCCGTCTGGCCAATCAACTCCTCGGCCCGCTCGGCATCAGTGTAGCCGGGCAGGTCAACAATAATGCGGTCATTCCCCTGTTTTTGAATGACCGGTTCGGCGACGCCTAGGCCGTCAACACGGTTGCGGATAATCTGTATTGCCCGTTCAACGGCATCCTCCCGGCTGGCTTTGTCCAACTCCTCCATCTTGACTCTCAGGACGACGTGAATACCTCCCTGCAGGTCAAGGCCCAGCCGGATCGCTTTCTGCTGGAGAGTTAGAAGTGCGCCGGGGTCACGTTCGTTCAGAGTTTCCTTGTCAGCATCGCTCATGGTCCACAGCTTGAAGGTGTGCCAGAAGGCAAAGCAGGCAAGGACGACCAAGATCGAAGTCAGGATAATGCGCCAGTTCTGTTTGGACATTAAAAGACCCTTTCTAATTTATTGACATTATTGTTATCATACTGGTTCAACGCAAAAGGTAAACATAGTACCTTCAGCGTTGTCGACGGTGGGCAAAAGCCCCGTTAGCTGGTGCCTGACGGCTTGGCACCGACAAGCGTGATACGGCGGCCCAGATTCGATGAGATGAGGCTGGTTGATGTCAGAACATCACAGGTCCGGTTCTGACAAATAGATGGGATGGTTGTTCTTTTATATGAAACCGTCTGCCTCTTGAAACGCTTGTCTGTGTTGTCAGGCTTTAGGATTGACGGCAGAACGAGGTAGGCCGGTCGTGCGTGGCCCGGTTTTCCATTAGTCGCCATGTTTTTCTGCGCGCGGTCCGAAAGCAGCTGGGCCGGGATTTGAGCTCCGCAGTCAACAGAGGCGTTGGATTGGCTGACTGGACCGTCATGAATCGCTGCCGACAGGTCTATGGGACCCGGGCCGGGTATCGCCAAAGCCACAGTAACAAAGAGGGTAAACGCCATTGTTGGGCAACAGGTTGTCTTTTCAATCACTTTATTCATATCAATAGGAAGCGAATATAGTATATTCTTACTTTAAGTCAAACCACTTTTTTGCGGCAGTGTTGACTGGCAGCGACAAAGACCCTAATATAGATATTATCGAAAACAACGATAGCGAGTTTAACCGCTTGGTTCACTTTTGTGAGGAGATGATTATCATGAGCAAGTCCTTTCCACGGAAGGTAAAAACGGCAGGGATGTTTGTTGTTTTGACTTTGGCCTTTTCAATCCCGGTTTTCGGCAATGCCGAACAATACCTGCTGGACAACGGGATGGAGATCATTCTCAAGGAAAATCATAGTTCTCCGATGGTGGCCAGCATAATCTTCGTCAAGTCCGGCAGTAAGTACGAGTCAAAGTTTGAAAACGGGATAACGCACTTTTTGGAGCATCTGCTCTTCGACGGAACGGCCACCCTGACCCGTGAGGAGTTGGACGCCTCAATTCAGGACTTAGGCGGGTACCTCAACGCCTTTACCCGAAAGGAATTGACTGCCTTTTTGGTTTTGCTGCCGAAGCAGTATATCGACTACGGACTGACGGTTCAGGCCGATATGCTTTTCAACTCCATCATTCCTGAAGAGGAACTGCCCAAAGAACGAAAGATTGTTATCGAGGAGATCAATCGGGATGGCGACGCACCCGGCGCACCGGCGGAAGAGTTCTTTATGCAAAAGGCGTATACCGAAACCGACTACAACCGCCCGGTGCTGGGATACAAGTCGTTTATCGAAAACATCCCGCGCGATGCCATTATTAACTATTGGAAACAATACTACATTCCCCGGAATATGATGGTTCTGGTTATCGGTGACTTTGACTCACCGGTTATGAAAAGGACGATCAAGTCCATCTTCGGCGGTTTTGAAAACCCACCAGATGAGTCCGACACAACCAGCGCCGAACGTCTCACTCATGAAAAACTGGTAGAGGTGGGGAAAACCGGGGCCGGTCCGGTCGGACAACAGGTCTCTGACACCGTTGCCAATGTCACCTCAACATACATCAACTTCTCCTTTGCAGCGCCTCATCATAGTGATACGATGTACCTGGCGATGGACCTGTTAAACCGGTTTCTGGCGATGGACGAGGTCTCGCCGCTGGTGAAGGCTCTTACCGGCGGCGCTAACCCGCTGGCGACGGACATCGGCGTGGACCTGGCAACCTACAGCGAGTTTTCGCGGCTGGACATATCCGTAATCACTGACAACCCCGACAACAGTGACTCCATCGTGTCAACCGTGCTAAATCAGCTCTCAGCCATTAGCCGGCATGTTGCGGATCAGGAGACAATAGAGGGGATCAAAACCACCGCCCGGTGCGACGAGATCTACTATACCGAGAAGCTCCACTTCTACAGTTTTATCATATCTTCGCGGATCATGTCGGTCGGGTGGGACTTTATTGAAAGCTATGGCGACCGCCTGGCCCAGGTCGAGTGGGCCGACTGTCAAAGCGCCGCCCAACAGTGGCTTGCCAACCCGAACTATGTGGCCACCATCGTCAAACCGGTCGGCCAGAGCGGCAAGGCGCCTTATGAGCCGCACGGCCTGACGCCTGAAGATGTTATCGCCCATTTTGATACTACTACCTTCCGGGAGTATGATCTGGTTACGGGACATCAGATCACATACCCGAAAACCGACGCTGTCGATTTTGAGCTGGTAGACAAAGCAGCTTACCACCGGGAATCGCTGGCCAACGGAATGTCGGTGATTATCAAGTCCAGCCCCGACAGCCGGGTTTTTGCCATGAACGTACTGGGCAAAAATCGCTCCGCCAATGAACCGCCGGAGAAGGCCGGTATAACCGATTTTGTCAATCGCTGCCTTGAAAAGGGCACCATCACCCGCGATGCCGGAAAGCTGTCACGCGACCTGGCAAAGATCGGGGCCAACGTGACCCTGTATGACAACCCGTGGATCCCGTACGATGACCGCTACACCACTCGTCAATTTTCATTCTTGAAGTTTGAAACGATAGACGAGTTTGCAGAAAAGGGATTCCTGCTTTTTACCGAGATGCTGTTGAATCCGGCGTTTGATTCGGTCGAGACTGAGAATGTTCGCCGCTCGATGCTGGGAACGCTGGCCCGCAACGGCTCATCAGTCAGGAACGTTGCTCGTGACCTCTTTTATGAAGCCCTTTTTGAGAGGAAAGCCTACGCCAAACCGATAATGGGGACGAGAGAGTCTATAAGCTCGATTACCGTCGCCGATCTGAAAAAGCATCACACACAATACTACTCGCCGGACAATATCATTCTCTCCATTGTGAGCGGAAGAAGTGTGGAAGAAGTATTAGGGTGGATTGACAGCACTTTCGCGCTATTGCCAAAGACTGGGTTTGTTTCTCAGCAAGCCGAGCAGCCTGAACCGGTGCCTGACATACGCAGCGCGCACACGGACCTTGAGAAAGAGCAGATTATGCTATACATGGGTTCACCGACACCCGGCGCCGCCAGTGACGAAGCTATCTCGCTCAGCGTGGCATCGTCAATTCTATCCTCCCGGCTCGGCCTCACCCTTAGAGAGAAACAGGGGCTGGCCTATTCAGTGGGGTCGGGCGCCGTTCTCGATAGAAACTTCGGATGGTTTTATGCTGCTATCGGCACCGCCGCGGAGAACTATCAAAAGGCGCTTGACGGAATAACGTTTCAGATTGAAAAGTTGAAACTGGATGGGCCGACACAGGCTGAGTTGAACAGAGCGCGAAACAAGATGTGGGGAAGCCTGATGAGCGCCAAGCTGTCGCGGATCAATCAAGCCTATTACCTTGCCGTGGATGAATACCTCGGACGTGAGCCGGATTATGATAAGACTCTGCTCCAACAGCTCTCACAGGTTACCGCTGAGTCAGTTCGCCAGGTTGCCTCGAAGTATTTCAGAACCGACGCCTACATTCTTGCAACCGCTGGCAAGCGGCCGTAGCGGGCAAGGCATGGACGCAGGGTGGCCCACCACTTGTGGTGGGTTTCCTTTCACTCCGTCAATGTCTATGAACCCACCATAAATGGTGGGGCACCCCAGGGCAGTTTGATCGGCAAGGTTGTAAATGAGCCGGTGTTTCAGTTAACGAGGAATACTAGAAAATTATTACCTGACCTGAAATTCTTTGGCGACTTAGGGGTGCACAATCGTATGTCTTTAGTGCGAAAACAAGATTTAGATAGACTGCATAATCAAATAAGGGTAGGACTTGAGGGGCTAGTGAGACATCTTTGAGGGCTTCTGGTCTGAACGTTTATATGGGTAGTGACTAGCGGGTAGCCCACAGCTCTGCTGTGGGAACCTTCACAAGAGATGCGCACCGCCTGCCGCTGGCGGGTGCGGCACCCGAACCATGATAGTTAATCTTTTTCGCACTCGTCGGCTCACGCCGGTTTCACCCCAGCCGTCAGGAAGAAAGTGACGGCATACATAAAGCACCCTGTTGCTACAGTCTCATCGAAGAGGGTCTCCCATCTGATTACGTCTTCCTCCGACACGTGCCCGATTTTTTGGGCGCTTCTCGCCCAGGTCCGTAGACCCATGACGTTGTCGACAGCAGTAGGGTCGCGCACTATGAGTGTCATGGCTTCTACTTGGACGTCGGATAATCCGAGGGCGACGAACATTCCCGACATGCGGTGAGCCAGCGTACCGTTCCGCAGCCCGCAATCCGCTCTAAACCGAAGGACCCGATGCGCCAGTTCCTGATCAGGAAACTCCATGACCTGGGTGGCGTAGTCCGGATCGACCACCACGATTCGCCCCGCCGGTTTGGTCACGCGGACTATCTCGCGCAGAGCCTGCTCAGGATCCGCCAGATGCTGAAAGGTTCGGTCGGCCCAACAGCCATCAAAGGTATATTCAGCAAATGGTAGAAAGGCGGCGTCACCGACAACCAAGGTTTGGAGGTCACGGCGTCGCGCCTCTGACATCATTGTTTGTGATATGTCGAGTGCAAACACGGTGGCTTGCGCTGCTTTTGCAACGGCTTGTGCATCGTCACCGGTGCCGGCGCCGATTTCGAGATACGTGCCACCACGCTGTGGTTTGAGAAGTTCGAAAACACGCGTCTTGTAGGCGACATAGAAAGGCTCCCGGTGGAGTTTGTCCAGGACCTTGACCCACGAGGGGGGATCCTCCTGGGAATCTACCGCTGTGAAGGCATGGGCCGTCCGTTTCTTACTCATCGGGTTGCCTTTCGGTCTTAGCACGAGCTAAAGATGCATAACTATTAATTATGCGATCCAAAGGATTTGGCAAAGATTGTAGTTTCCGCCGTATAAGCCGAAGGCCTGTTGTTTGTTTACTCCACCGCAACGGTAACCATCACATCTGCTTGCGTCAAGGAAAAGCGCGGGGTGGCCCACAGCTCTGCTGTGGGAAACTTTGGACAAGCCACGCACAGCAAACTGTTCGGCACCCAAGCGCGGTTAGTAGGTCAAAACTCCTGCAGTTTTGACATTTTCTGATTTGTCAAAAGCTCAGGACTTTTGACCTACAAAACTGTAAGGCATTAGGTGCCTCCTTGTTTAAGTTGTTGAAAAACCATAGGATACACCTTATGTCTTTTACACACTCTTAAAGATATTACCGGCTGGCAGCCAGCGTGTGTTTACCTTTCAGGGCATCGAGCCTCGTTATTGCCTGCTCGACGGCATCCACCAATGTAGTCCGAAAGAGAGCATCCTTAACGACGTAGTCGAATACTCCGCTTTTGAATGCCTGGACAGCCACCTTTTCATCTCCTTGCCCTGTCATCATAATAACCGCGGAGTCTTTCTTTACCCAGTCCAACAGATCAAGTCCGTTCCCGTCGGGGAGACGGTAGTCCACCAGTAGCACGTCATAGTCCTTCGCACTTATCATCTTAAAGGCAGAGGTAATGGTTGCAGCAATGTCCAGTGACCAAAAATTGCTCCCTTCAAGTGCGGCCCTTGCCAGCGTGGCGTGATCGGGGTTGTCCTCCACAATAAGGATCGAGACCGGCGGTTTTTTCCCTTCAGCCGTGGTGGTCCCCTGTTGACCCGGAGCGTTTGGAGAAGTCATGCAGCCCCCTCAATTAACGTCTTCTTTATCTGGACACAGCAGCTGCGCCAGTTGGGTTCGGTACCTCTGCTGTTAACGACCAGTACATACTGAGTTCGACCAGCTTGATGATGAACTCTTCCTCATGCAGTGGTTTGACAATATAGCTGTTAGCACCTAAATGGTACGCGTTGGCGATCTCCTCTTCGCTGCCCGAGATCGTCAGCACAATAACAGGTATCCGCTTCGTATGGTGGTAAGATTTCAAGCGCTTCAGAAAAGTCAGACCGTTCATTCCGGGCAGAGCCAGATCGAGCAAAATAAGGTCAGCTGAGGAGCACTGCCGCAGATCATTGGAGACACAATCTTTCAGCATAGACTGCATAGCTGATTCGGCGTCGGCAAACCGGATGAATCGGCAACTCTTCATACTCTGGGTAATGGCCGTGCGCACAAGCTCAACATGGTCATCATTGTCTTCGATGCACATGATGGTGAGTTCTTTCGGATTCATCGTAGCCTCCCCTTTTGAATTTGTCCACAGGTGCTTGTCGGTCGTCGTCTTGCGTAGATTTATTTGCTGATAGTACGGTCATACCCCAACAAATGAGCTCAACCTCCTGCTAACTAACACGTTACATGAACTTGGCCATTCGTGTATAATCTCCGCCCATGGATCGAAATTGTTGTTATCCTGAACAGGCAAAACTGTGACAATCACCCGTCCAAACCCTCGCCCCCTGGAAAACCGATCATGTCTCTTTTGTAGCAACAGGGGTTGATCGAGGGAAGGAGCTTACCGGCTTCGGTAATTCGGAAGTGAGGACCCAATATATCCCCAAGTCGGTAATTGTCTTTCGAAACTGGTCGAAGTTAACGGGTTTGACTATGTAGCTATTACTTCCATAATCATAGCCACGCGCAATCTCTTCATCGCGTTTCGAGGTCGTGAGCATAATAGTGGGGATGCGCTTTGTCTTAGGTGTGGTTTTAATCTTGTCTAATACTTCAAAGCCGCTGATCCCAGGTAGCTTCACATCGAGCAAAATGACGTCGGGTAATCTTGAATCGCTGTCGTCGTGCGATTGCTGGTTGCCGAAGAGGTAGTTCAAGGCTGACTCTCCGTCAGTAAACCAGCATACCTCGTTAGCCACACTGTAGTTCTTCAATACGCCGATCGTCAGTTCGGCATGGTCCTCATTGTCTTCGACAAGCATTATAAGAGCTGGCCGTACCATACTATTCACCTCCGTTTCAAACATGCGCTTCAGCGCTAGTTTGAATTATTTTGTCTGCGTGGTCTGGCACCTGGAAACTCATACCTCCTTTATCTTGTATGTCAGCTAAAGGCACAGTGAAATAAAAAGTGGTCCCCTTATCCGGCGCAGACTCCAGCCAGATGTTTCCCCCGTGTGTTTCAATGATTCGCTTAACAATCGTGAGGCCCACGCCGGTGCTGTTATTGGCGTGAGCGGTAGCAGGAGCGCGCTGGAATATCTTAAAGATCTTACTATGGAACTGCTTCGGAATGCCAGCTCCGTTGTCGCGAACATAGAACGCCCCGGTTGTGCCGCTCGGCCCAGCCACGTTCGGATCGTAGCCTACTTCGACTGTAGCCTGATCACGCGCTGGCATATATTTGATAGCATTGTCCACAAGGTTGGCGAGCACTTCGCTCAGCCGCTCTCGTCGCCCCATTACTGCTGGTAGTCTATTGGATTTCACAAGACGAACTCCCTTTTCCCCGGCCTCTACCGAGAAGTTTTCAAAGCAGTCATGAACCAGCGTGTCCAAGTTAACGTTCTCAGTTTCGTCCTCAATATATCCGATACGGAGAAGCTCCAGCAAGTCCTTCAGCAGTCGCTCCATCGTATTCGTATTAGCGATTATCCGCCCGAGGTACTTGTTCGACTTCTCCTCCGGCCGATCGGACAACTGTTCTTGCAGAAGCTTAGCGAAACCCTGGATGGAAACAACCGGAGCTTTCAAGTCGTGAGAAACCGTATATGTGAACTCCTCAAGTTCCTGCTGCTTTGACTTGAGCTCTCGGTTGTGCGCCAGCCGCTTGTTGTAATCGTCCAGAATCTTTTCCGCCTGCTTGCGCTCGGTGATGTCTTCGATAGCAAGAAGTATCATCTGAGTCTTATGCGCCTTCTGGTATAACCGCCGGGCATTGAGTACCATTATCCGTTTGCCAATAGTCTCAAAATCATGGACCACCTCATAATCGTCAAATACTGTGGCCTTCGGCAGAATCTCCTCAAGTAACACCCGCAAACGGGGGATATCCCACTGCATGTTGCCAAGCTCATAGAGCAATCCCCCTACGGTCTCGTCAGGCGTCACCTTAAACCTACTGTAAAAACTACGACTCGCTGAAACCACATGCAGGTTAGCATCCAGTACCAGCAAAGGCTCACGTACTGTCGCCACTATGCTCTCAGCAAAGTCCAACGCATTCTGGACATTCTTCTCCATCTGCTTGCGCTCGGTGATGTCCTTGTCAACCACGCGATAGCCTCCTTTTCCTCAGTAATTGTCAATCTTCTTGATCCCCCACTAAAGATCTTTCTAAAGCCGCATCTGATCAGAGAGAGATTTTGCCCCCTTATTGCTCCTAGTTCATTCATCGGAATTTTTCACCAAATCTCAAGCGGAGAATCGAGAGAGGCTGGGTGCGGCGCCCGAGCCACGATAGCACCTCAGAATATACCCCTTGCAAACGTACCTTCTGCAGTATACTATTTGTATATGAAGCTGGGAATAATCGGCAAGCCGCAGTCCGGTAAGGTCACAGGGGACCGGGCTGTTTTTGTTTAGGGTTTTCTGGTTTCATTACTTTCACTACATCCGGGTGTCCCGCTCCCCAGTTCTCCGGTAATACTGGACAGAACGTGCCCCCTCGCCCGGATGCAGTTCTCAATGTTTGCCCCAGCGTCTTCTCCCGGGGATCGTTTTGGGAAAGGGGGCTTTTGCCCTCTCGTATAGAGATTCATTTCTTGTTGGACATTCCAAAGGACCGCTCCCCTTTTCTTCCGATGATTACCAATTCTCTTAACCCCGGACTCAATGTCATTCCAAAGCCCCATCTTATCTGAGAGAGATTTTGCCCCCTTATTGCTCCTAGTTCATTCATCGGAATTTTTCACCAAATCTCAAGTGGAGAATCGAGAGAGGCTGGGTGCGGCGCCCGAGCCACGATAGCACCCCAGAATATACCCCTTGCAAACGTACCTTCTGCAGTATACTATTTGTATATGAAGCTGGGAATAATCGGCAAGCCGCAGTCCGGTAAGACGACCGTGTTTAATGCTGCCTCCGGCAGACAGGAAACTGTGGGCGATTTCAGCCGGGCGGCGCACCGGGCGGTCATTAAGGTTCCGGATGAGCGGCTGGAAAAACTGGCTGCGCTGATCAAGCCGCCCAAAGTCACTCATGCCGGGATCGAGTTTCTTGACTCCCCGGGCTTTACCGGCAAGGGCAAACAGTCGAGCGGTTTCGAGATCAGCCCGGAACTTCGCCAGACCGATGCCCTGATCGTGGTGGTAGATGCCTTTTCTGCAGACTTGCAACCATCCCGCGACATTCAAAACCTGATTGATGAAATAATCCTGGCCGATCAGGTGCTGCTTGAGGGCGCCATCGACAGGAAATCAAAAAAAATCAAGCTGACCGGCGACAAGTCTGAAAGTCGAGAACTTGAGCTGCTCAAAACGTCGCTTAAGGTGCTGGAGCAGGAGAAGCCGCTTATTGAGCTCGACTTACCGGAAGACGACGCCAAGCTTCTCCGCGGCTACATGTTTCTATCACAAAAGCCGCTGCTGCTTGTTCTTAATATCGCTGAAGAGGCTCTTTCACGCACCGACGAGATTTATCGAGAGTACGCCCATCTGGTTGCGACAGGCAAACGGGAGCTTGCCGTTCTGTGCGGCAAAATCGAGATGGAGCTGGCTGACCTCGAAGCGGAAGAACAAAAGGTTTTTCTGGACGAGTTGGGCATAGCCACCCCCGCCGTCAAGCAGGTGATCCAAAAATCATACGACCTGCTGGGGCTGATATCGTTCATTACTGTCCAGGGTCCGGAACTGAAGGCCTGGCCTATCAAGAAAGGCACCATCGCACGGGCAGCCGCGGGTGTGGTGCACAGTGATATCGAGCGTGGTTTCATTCGCGCGGAAACGACTGCATACGGGGACTACATTTCCTACAAGACGCCGGCCGCTCTGAAGGCAGCCGGCAAAACGCGGCTGGAAGGCAAGGATTACGTGGTGCAGGACGGCGATGTGATACTGTTTCGGTTTAACGTTTGAGGCGCGGTGACGATCCCATGAACCCGGCAACCAAATCAGTTGTTCAAAAGATGAGCAACGCTGCCGATAGAAAGGGTAACGCATAGAGTCACACCAGTCACATGACAGTGAGGTATCCGTGGTAGACGTGACAGATAGTAGGAAAAAAGAGGAAGTGACCGATACGCAGGTCCTGCCGATTCTGCCGCTGAAAGGCACTATCGTGTTTCCTTATCTGGTCATTCCGTTGATGATACAGGATGTGGAGCAGACCCGTCTGGTTGACGATGCTCTCATGCGCGGCTCACGCATCGGTCTGTTTCTGCAAAAGGACCCCAAGCAGAGCAATCCTTCCCCCGACGATTTGTACCATGTGGGATGCTCGGGCAACATTCTCAAGATGCTGCGTTTCCCGGACGGCACGGTCCGGTTTTTGATCCAGGGGTTGGCGCGAATCAAGATAAAAAGGTTCACCTCCGGCGCTCCCTCGATGACGGCGGAAGTGGAAGAGCTTGAGGAAATCGTCAAGGAAACGGTCAAGTTAGAGGCGCTTGAGCGCGCCATGCTGGAGCAGGTTAAGATGCTGGCTGACCTGGCTCCATATCTCACCGAAGAGTTTCATGTGTCGGCTATCAACCAGGATACGCCGTCAAAACTGACCGATTTCGTTGCCTCCAACATAAATGTCTCCATCGAACAGAAACAGGAATTGTTGGAGGAGCGGGACGTTCTCAAGAGGATCAACAAGCTGTACCTTGCCCTGAACAAAGAGATTGAGGTTTTGCAGCTTTCACAGAAGATACAGGCCCGGGCGGCAACCGAGCTGGGCAAATCGCAGCGAGACTATATCCTCCGTGAACAAATGAAGGCAATCAGAAAGGAACTAGGCGGCGCAGACGAGAGCTCTGAAATCGAAGAGTTTGAGGAAAAGATCGTGGCAGCTAAGATGCCGGAGTTAGCCGAGCAAGCCGCTAGAAAGGAGTTGGACCGCCTTTCCCACATGAATTCCTCGTCTGCCGAATACACCGTCTCCAGGACTTATCTCGACTGGCTTGTATCACTTCCGTGGAGTAAGTCCACGACGGACAAACTGGATTTGAAGAAAGCCAAGAAGATTCTTGATGATGACCACTACAATCTCGATAAAGTAAAAGACCGCATCCTTGAGCATCTGGCGGTGCGAAAGTTGAAATCGGAGGTCAAGGGACCGATACTCTGTTTCGTCGGCCCTCCGGGGGTGGGCAAGACCTCGCTGGGGAAATCAATCGCGCGCGCCATGGGACGTGAGTTTGCCCGCGTTTCGCTCGGCGGCATGCGGGACGAAGCTGAGATCAGAGGCCACCGCCGTACCTATATCGGCGCTATGCCGGGACGCGTTATCCAATCCATCAAGCGCTGCGGCTCGAATAACCCCGTCATTATGCTCGATGAAGTCGACAAGCTTGGCGCTGATTTCCGCGGTGATCCATCCTCGGCGCTGCTGGAGGTACTCGACCCGGAACAGAACCACATGTTTTCCGATCACTATCTTGAAATAGCCTTTGATCTGTCGCGAGTGATGTTCATCACCACCGCCAACTGGTTGGAGCCGATTCCGCACGTCCTGCGCGACCGTATGGAAGTGATCTCGATCCCCGGCTATACCGACATGGAAAAGCTGGCCATTGCCCGGCGGCACCTGATTCCCAAGCAGCTTGAAAACCACGGGCTGACAGAGGACAACCTGCACCTTGAGGATTCCGCCATTAAGGCCATTATCGACGGCTACACCCGCGAGGCCGGGCTGCGCAACCTGGAGCGTGAGATTGCATCACTGGCGCGCAAAGTTGCCCGCCGGGTCGCTACGGGATCAAAAAGGAAAATCACGGCCGATGCCAAAGAGATTGCAAAGCTTCTTGGGCCGAAGAAGTATGTCCGGGAGGCGTTAAGTCGCAAGGGTGTAGTCGGGGTGGCTCCGGGACTGGCCTATACTGCCGCCGGCGGTGAACTGCTGTTTGTCGAGGCAACTTCGATGGCAGGCAAAAGGGAGTTGACGCTCACCGGACACCTCGGCGATGTCATGAAAGAATCGGCTCAGGCGGCATTGTCGTTCATACGTTCCAACAGCGCCGACTTGAATCTCCCCGCTGACGTGGTGCAGGATCGGGAAATTCACATTCATGTCCCTTCCGGCGCCACTCCGAAAGACGGACCTTCGGCAGGGATCACGATGGTGATAGCGCTCGCCTCGCTTTTGACTAAAAGGCCGGTGAAGCCCTGCCTGGCAATGACCGGGGAGATTACTCTCAGGGGACAGATTCTGCCCGTCGGCGGGCTGAAGGAAAAGATGCTGGCCGCATACCGAGCGGGCATCGACACGGTCATTCTCCCCGAGGAAAACCGCAAAGATACTGTCGAACTGCCGCCGGAGATCAAAAAGGGGATAAAGCTTAGGTTTTTCTCCGAGGCGCTTGCAGCCATCAAGTTTGCTTTAGAGATCGTCTCCCAGAAGCAGCTTCGGTCGACAAAGAAAAAAACCAAGCGGGATCACAAGCTGAAAAGATAGCCTCCTCGTATGAAACTGGTTACCGCTGAGCAGATGCGCCAGATCGACCGCGCGACGATTGACGGTCAGGTCGTTCCCGGTCCGGAACTGATGGAAAACGCCGGACGTGGAATCGCAGAGAAGCTGTTGGCGGGGGTGATGAATGGTTCCGGGCGTGAAAAGGTTGCCATATTCTGCGGCAAAGGGAACAACGGCGGCGATGGCTTTGTGGTCGGACGGTATCTCTTTCAGGCTGAAGTCGATGTCACCATCTATTTCATTGGTCCCGTCGGTGAACTTTCGGCCGATGCCCGGTTGAATTTCGACCGGGCGGCCGGCATTGGCATGAACCTGATCGAGGTAACGTTAGATGACGTTCTGCCGAAGGAGATTGACTGCGACTACCTGATTGATGCCGTTTTCGGCACCGGCTTTAGCGGGGCTCCGCACGGGCTTGCCGCTGAGGTAATCAAATATATCAACCGGCAGAGAGGCAAAACTATCATATCCATTGACCTTCCCTCGGGACTCAACGCCGAGACCGGCCAGCACGAGGGGGAGGTTGTCAAGGCGGACTACACCTTCCCCCTGGCGCTGCCAAAGTACGGTCTCTACGTTTCTCCCGGTCGTGAGCTGGCGGGACAGGTGTATGTTGTTCCAATCGGTATTCCCGATGACGTCATAGACAAATTTGATCTCCCCATCGAGCTTATCACACCCGAGATGGTTTCGGCACGGCTGCCGGTTAGAAAACCTGATGGCCACAAGGGGGATTTTGGCAAGCTCTTCGTTCTGGCGGGATCGACCGGCCTGACGGGAGCCGCTGCTATGGCGGCCAAAAGCGCTCTCCGTTCCGGTTGCGGGCTGGTGAAGGTGGGGTGCCCACGGACGGTTTTGCCCATTATTGCATCTCTTGCCATGGAAGCCACCTCATGGCCGCTTCCGGACGTCGCCAAGAAAGGTGCGCTGGCGCTGCGGGGGTTGGGCGAGGTGCGCAAGCTGGCGCAGGAGCACGACGCAGTCATCATCGGTCCGGGGTTAGGACAGCATCATGAGACACAGGAACTGGTGCGTCGCTTTCTCTCAACACTCGATAAGCCGGCAATCATTGACGCCGATGGCCTCAATGCTTTGGTTGGGCATTCTGATGTAATAAAAGCCAAAGTAGGGCAGGTCTCGGAGAGACCTGCCAACAATAGGCAGGAGTCAGGGACTCCTGCCCTACAAGAAATAAGAGTGTCTTTAGTGCTTACGCCGCATCCGGGGGAGTTCAAGCGCTTGACCGGTGAAACGGTGCCACCGGAACCCGATATTCACGAACGTATCAAGGTTGCGACAAATGCTGCTTGCAGCCTCAAGTGCGTGATGGTGCTCAAAGGCAGTCCCACTCTCGTAGCGGATCCAAGCGGCGTGTGTTACGTAAACCCTACCGGCAACAATGGCATGGCGACCGGCGGTTCGGGGGACGTGCTTTCGGGGGCGATAGGCTCATTTATGGCGCAGGGAATGTCAGCTATCGAGGCCTCTATTTGTGGGGTGTACATTCACGGCCTGGCCGGTGACTTTGCTGCCCTCGACCTGTCCGAGCGCGGCATGATCGCTGGCGACATGATCGACTATCTGCCGGATGCGTTCGCGATGGTGGGGTAGGGGATTCCACGAAAAAACGGTTGGCTAGAACCTACTCATTCTTTACTTTCCATCAGGGCCGGGACCGTCGAGGTCTTAAGTTGCTTGACTGAGAAAGATAGGGACTATGGACAACATCAAAAGAAGAGTTTTTGCGGTCTTTCAGCTGCATACTGTTTCCAGCCCTGTTTCTAAGATCATCAACCTTTCCATCATGCTACTGATTGCTTTAAATGTGGTGGCGGTGTTGCTGGAAACGGTAGACACAATTGCAGCAAGCTATTCATCATTTTTCCACATCTTCGAGATTGTCTCCATTGTTGTTTTCACCGTAGAGTATTTAATACGGTTTTGGATATGTACGGCAGATCAACGATACCGGCACCCAGTGTTTGGTCGAGTGAGATATATTGTCACCCCGATGGCAGTGGTTGACTTGTTGGCTATTCTTCCTTTTTATCTTCCGTTGTTGATCCCCTTCGACTTACGGTTTAGCCGTGCTCTTCGTCTTATGCGTCTTTTTAGAGTCTTCAAGTTTGGCCGATATACCAGCGCCTTGCATATCTTGGGGCGAGTGCTTAGAAACAAAAAAGCAGAGTTATACATTTGTATCTTCACCATTATGATACTTCTGATTGTAGCCTCGAGCATTATGTATTTTGTTGAACGTCAGGCCCAACCCGAACAGTTTTCAAGTATTCCAGCTACAATGTGGTGGGGAGTTGCGACGCTTACCACTGTAGGTTACGGCGATGTGTATCCGGTGACGGTGTTTGGGAAGCTAATTGGAGCATTAATCGCTGTACTTGGCATTGGGATGTTTGCCTTGCCAGCCGGTATCCTGGCGTCAGGTTTTGCTGAAGAATTTCTGCGGGATGAAAGAAAAAAGTGTCCTCACTGCGGTCGTGCAATTGAATGATTACCCCGCGCCCTATGGCAAGCAGTAAATGGGGCTCCGAGTGAAATCCGCCTGCGGCGAATGGTGCAAGAAACCTGTCACTTGTGGTAGTATCATTCTGGCGGGTTTCTTATTTGCCCACCTAATGCGGACTCTATTCGGGGCTCGACCTACAATGTTTGGCCGCGTCAGCTCGATTCCTGCCACATCTTTTCCGCGTACCGGTCGGTCATGCCGGCGATATAATCGGCAATGACGATTTCAAGGTTCTCGCTCTTCAGCATATGTTGAAAACGTAACGGCATCACCTTCGGATCGTTGTGTATCCGTTCGAAAATGCTTTGAATGATCAGGCGAGCCCGGTCGGATAGAGTCACCAGCCGTGGGTGGCGGTACAGCTTGGCTCGCAATAGTCGTTTCATGTCCTGTACGACTTGCCGCATCGGTTCCGAGTAACGGCAGAGCTTCTCCGCACAGTTGCGCATCGCCGACAAGTCAGTGATATTGAATTGATTGAGTCGTGCCTGCGTCTCCTTGATAACATCGGTTGCCATATGATCTACCAGACGCCGCACCAGCGCGTAGCGCCGCTGAGCATTGGAAAGCTCCAAAAAGGTCCTGTCTGCGCCGAACTGAAAATGCTCCCAGAAAGCACCTTCTTTTAAGTCTTCGAATGTAAGCAGTCCGGATGAAAGCCCGTCATCGATGTCATGAGAGTTATAAGCGATTTCGTCGGCTATATCCACCAGGGATGCCTCCAGGGTCGGCTGCTGGTAGGGGTTGAAATCTACCAGATTCATCTTCACGGCTGTTTCATGTTTGACGATTCCCTCGCGGATCTCAAACGAAAGGTTCAGCCCCGGATGTTCCGGATAGCGCTGCTCCAGAATGTCCACCACGCGCAGGGATTGGCGATTGTGATTGAACCCTCCATAATCCATTAGAAGATCATTGAGCGCGTCTTCGCCGGCGTGCCCGAAGGGGGTGTGGCCAAGATCGTGCACCAGCGCTACCGCCTCCGCCAGGTCCTCGTTCAGTCGCAGGTTCCTGGCCAGCGTGCGACTTATCTGAGCCACCTCGATGGTGTGGGTCAACCGGGTGCGGTAGTGATCCCGCTCATGGGGAATAAACACCTGCGTCTTGTACTCCAGGCGTCTGAAAGCGGTCGAGTGGATAATGCGGTCGCGGTCACGCTGAAAAGCGGTGCGCAAGGGGTGCTCCATTTGCGGATAGACTCTTCCACGCGACTGTGACGACAATGCCGCGTATGGCGCAAGGGACTCCTGTTCCTTCCGTTCAATCTCTACTCTGGTCAACGGCTGCAACGGGGTCATGGAGCCTCTTTCTTTCCCCTTGGAGAACCACCAAACTTAAAAGACAAAGACAGGCTGTGTGACAGGCCGAGGGTGGGATGGTAGGAGGCGGCATAGCAAATGTGCCTGTTGTCGACCGTCACTTCAACCCCGCCCCCGTACTCCAGGGGCGCCGTGGACAAGCCCCAGAACAGGGCGCCGTGTTCTGATATATCTGTCTTCTGCCCCAGCGCAAACTGCGGCCGTTCGGTTTTCTCCAGCGTCACCCGCCCCATTATCGAAAAGGAACTCTCTCCTAAAACTTCAAGGTAAGCCGAATATATCGGATTGACGGCGGGGCTGTTTTTGTCAAGGCGTGGCGAGGTGAGATTGTCGGCCGCAACCGCACCCATAACTCTCGATGTTCTGTAGGATGCACCGGCGCCAAAAGTGGCGGCGCTGAGTTGGTCATAGTGTCCGCCAAAAGAAACCAGCAGGGCCGACAGCGTCGTTCCGATAGTGAGTGAGTCGACATGCCATACCACGCCCGCCTTGGCGGTTCTCTCCGAGTACAAGTCACTGTAACCGAACTGGGCCAGTCCAAGCGATGAGGTAAAGCGGCGATACCTATAGGCAACAGCGACAAAAGCTTGATCCAAGTCTTTCATTCCGAATTTGCGAGCCGCGCCAAGTTCCAGTTTCACTTCGCCGGAAGCAATTCCCCCCGTGGGCACCGACACCAGCGCCGAGGCCGACGACCGCGAGAGGATTACCGTCTGACCCAACCCGGTACCGCGCCCGGTGCCAAACTCAAATGCGAGTAGGTTCCCTGCATTACTCAGAAGCAGAACGATAGTGAATAAAACAGACTTGTCTGTCATGGTTAGTGGGCGATTACTATTGGTTTTTTAACTGATTTACTGCCGGCTGCTTCCAGATACAAAATATAGATGCCGATGGGAAGACGCCTGCCGCCGTCCGAACGACCGTTCCACGTGTAACTGGTTCTCAAAAGAGTTTCACTATCGATCAGTGTCCGCACCGCTCTCCCCTGACGGTCATAAATCTTCATGGTAACCTCCGCCTCAGCCGGAGCCTCTTCGACAGTGATGACAACAACGTCTTCAGAGCCATCACCGTCGGGCGAGAACACGTTGGGTTCAATAGTCACTGCAATATTGGAGCCGGTCAGTTCATACAGGACCGAGTTTGGTTCCCCCGGTGAGCCGCCCACCTGTTCCGACCGTCCCCAGTCGTTTTCATAGCCAGGCTCTTCTCCCCGGCTCCAGGTGTAGTTGTCGTTGAATACTCTCGTGTAGACAAAACGATCCACCTCGAATCCAAAACTGTCGAACAAACGAACGACATCATAGTCGTTGTTAAACGGAGGCCAGTGATCCGGCTGCAAACAACGCTTATCGAAATGGCGGTAAAAGTCAAGAAAGGCCAGGCTGTCTTTGGCTAAAACTGCGTATTCATTTGGGTCTATTATCGCGTGGGTATCGATGATGGTGCGCAACGACAGAGAATCGCCAAGCTGCCAGCCGGCAATATCGAATGGCTGGTTCAAACGATTCTTGATCTCCACCCACTCCGTCTCAAGAAGCTCTTTGGGATTAGCCAGCAATTCTGACAGGATGACTGGCGGGAAGTCCATGCCTGTTGCCACAAAGTCCCGCCGGTTATTCCGGGTGCGATCATCATCGGGCAAAGAAGCGCTTAGACTGACATAGGTACCATCGAAAAAGTATTGCCGCGTCGTGCTGAAGGTAGAACCGGGTTCGATTTCGGCAATATCTATTGCATCTAGCGTATCAACAAAACCTCCCACATTTTCACCTAGATCAGGGGACAGGATTAGTAACGCATTCCAGACAGTATTCAGCCCGCGATTGGCCACCGTAAACGTGATCGAGGTTTCTCCATTGTCCGGCGTAACGCTCACTTCTTCCAAAGCAAGATCATTAGACACCGGCGTGTATGAATTGATAAAGCCGGGTGTGGAACCGCCCGGGTCGACTGACTGCGCAACATCTAAAGACTGAGGTGTGACTCTTTCCCATGAAAACCCGTCCTCGCCCGGTTCGTTCCATGTCAGTTCTGAAATGAGAATCCCTGACGGGTTGTACAGTTCGACGGCACCGTCCGTATTTATCAGAGAGAATTGAGCTTTGTAAGGTGTCTGGAGCTGGCTTTCTTCAGGTGTATCCCCCCAGACGCCGGAACTGTCGCCCCATAGACCTTCAAATCCGGGTGATGAAGTGTCTGAAACAAGTTTCCGACAAATAACGTAGTACTCTCCCACATCGAGCCATACGCTGTCAGGTAAATCTATCCACTTGTCATTGACCTTACTTCTGTAGCCTTCCAGTAAGATCGCCGTGGAGGAGTCATTGTGGATTTCAATCCACTCCAGCGTAACGTATCCACCCGGTTCGTTGGCCAAAACCTCATTGACGACAAGGCCTGCCTCCGCCGAGCAGCAGACCAACGCGCCCAGCAGATTAAAGGCGCTGAGAATAAAACAGATTTTACGCATCATATGGCAGCCCTCAGTTCCAGCAGGATGACGGTGCGATGTTTCTCGGGCCGGCTGTAGCTGTGACTCAACTTCATTGCCGCCGTCACATCCCTGAACAACTGCTGCTCGCTCTTTATGTATGCATACCAGTAATCGATAACGGCATCCCTCAAATCAAACCGTGCCAGATTCGACCAGATTTCAACAGACCCAACCCTCCGTGAGCGGTACTTCAGATTGACGAAGAGTGAAACATAGTCACCTCTGTTGCTTTTCGTGTTGTATGCAATATAGCTTCTTGCCGACAGATTTCCAGTCCGAATTCGGGTTTCAAGACGCATCCGTTGATCGACCTCATTGTGCACGCGCTTTTTTGTTTTGTTCAAGTAGTCAAGCCGAATCTCACACCCCCGGTCGTACTTTCTGACGAGTCCCGACAGGAATTCGACGTTGGCCGTGTCCTTGTTTCTGCCGGCATACAAGATTGAGTTGATCATTTCGAAGTCCCCCGCCAGCAGCACGATGCTTTTGAGCATCCCCCCTTCCTGGCCGGAGCGCTTTTGCGAATAGGAAAAATTCACGGCATCAAGTGTTGCAGCGTGGTGGAGATTACCCGCTTTGCTGCCGCCTGTCAGATCGATATAAGCATCAGCGTACACCCATCCCGCATACCTGACTTCCGCGCCGCGAAAACTATGTCGCCCTTCGGTCACGAAGCCACCCCACGAGGATCGCTCTTTGGCCTGCCCGCACAGCTCGAAACTAAAGTAACTGTCGCCGTAACGATACCGCGAAGAGAGGCCGTACTTGACGTCATGAAGGCGATCGCCGGTCTTCCTGTTTTTGAGACGACTTACTCCGATTATTACTCCCGGCCTCAAGGGAGACTTCGTCAGTGACAACATGCCTCCCGCAGAGATAAGCGTGTGGTCGCCATCCCGGTTTACAGAAGCCAGCACTTCTGTCTCCACGTGGTTGAACCTCACCCTGGTGTAAAGGCCGTTGTAACCGCCATAGTCAGGAAACAGAAACGATTCTTCATCGATCCGGTCCGAGAACTCAAGCAGCTTGCCCCGATATCCAAAGATTGTTCCTGCCCCTAATCGCCGTGAAAAGTTACCGAGCACAAGCTCCTTAAGCCGGCCTTGTCGGTTCTTGTAGATAAGGCGACGGCTCACAAACCGCTCCCGTCCGGTGTATTCCCGATGCAGCTTAAAAGCTGCTTCAAACTGATCGTTGAAGCGAAACTGCCCGGAACTTCGATACTGTGCTCGTTCCTCTTGCTCCAGTTCCTGATAGTACTTGTATCCAAACGTGCCCGTTGGCCGACCGGTCCTGGGCGCGGGTTTGATAAAGCCTGCTTTCTGCTCTTTTTCAAGCGAGGTGACCAGCGATTTCGGGTCCGTCAGAAAGTACGACAGATTTGGTATTTCATCGAGAAGATGAATGTTGGTTGAGTCGATCCCGTGAACGATAATTTCTTGAAGAATCAGATACTGGGAATAATCAATCTCCCCCAGCCTGAGCGCTTCGAGAAGCTCGTCCTCAGAAGGATACACCGATGTCGATGGTTCCTGTGGAAATGACAGTGACACAGATAACAGGGTGAGTACGATGACGGCAGCGAGCGCCCGCACGATTAGTGTCGTGTTCTGTAAGCGGTATGACGACATTTCTCCCCAGAAAGTGCGCTGTAGTTATAGATGGGTAGGTCGGGCTCCGAGGGAGTCCGCCTCAGGCGGACGACCGAGAAACCCGACAGATTTACCAAAAGTGGCTTCGCCGCTGTCGGGTTTCTTGTCGCCTCCGGCGTCTGCGGAACCCGACCTACGAATACCATGCTATATACAAAACACTTCACTAACTCAGATCATATTTTTTCAGTTTCCGGTAGAGTGTTCGTTCCCCGATGCCCAGTTTGCGGGCCGCCTCTTTGCGGTTTCCTTTGCTCTCGGCAAGCGTCTGTTCGATAACGGACCGCTCCATTTGCTCCATGGTTGTCCCTTTCCCGATGGACACTGACGACACTTCCTCCTCCTCGACCGGCGGTTCACTCGGGAGATGGGCGGTGATCAGGTCGCGCAGCATCCTGATCTCATTGCCCAGCGACAGGATGGCCCGGTAGATCAGTTCCTGACCAGCCTCCTCCACGGTCTTGCCGGTTGTAACGGGCAGGTGTGTCGCAGCTATATGCTGTTCATTGATGAACCGCTCGACATCCTCAACATCGACTAACCCCTTCGGCTTCAGTGCCGCCATGCGGTCGGCGAAGTTTTTCAATTGACGGACGTTGCCCGGCCAATCGTACTTCGTCAGAAGCTCCAGAGCCGAATCAGAGAAATCCAGGCGCCGCTTGCCAGCCATGAAATGCTGTAAGAGCGGTTGGATATCAGCCTTTCTTTCCCAGAGCGGAGGCAGAACAATCTTTACTACGCCTAGTCGGAAATAGAGGTCTTCGCGAAACAATCGGTCGGCGATGGCTTCGGTAAGGTCCCGGTTGGTGGCCGAGACGACCCGCACGTCGGTCTTTCTCGGCAGTGACGAACCGACCGGGTAGTAGGTACCGTCCTCAAGAACCCGCAGGAGCTTTACCTGCATATCAGGCTTGGTTTCGCTGATCTCATCGAGAAAGATGGTGCCGCCATCGGCTTTGTGAAACAATCCCTCTCGCCGGCCAACCGAACCGGTAAAGGCGCCCTTTTCATGTCCGAACAACTCGGACTCCAGCACTCCCTCGGCCAGCGCCCCGCAGTTTATGGCAACAAAGGGGCGATTGTGACGGGCGGAATTATCGTGAAGAGCATGGGCTACCAACTCCTTGCCCGACCCCGACGGCCCCACCACCAGTACGGAAACATCGGTCGGGGCAATGCGCTCAATCGTCTCGGCAACCACTTTCATTTTGGGCGACCGCCCGACAAGCTGCAAATGGTTCAGCAGGTCTTTGCCTGCCAGGATCTGTTTTACTTTTTTTGCGACGCCCTCCTCGCCAAGGTTCCGGGAGATGACGCCGTCGATATATTCATCAGCCGGTTCCGGATGAAAGCCATTGCTCACAATGACCCAAATCTCCGTGAGGCCGTTATACCGGCGTATCCTCGTTGCCACGGCACGTTTCAGGTCGGTACGATTTTCATCGACAAGGATCAAATCGATCCGACTCTCTTTGACGAGATGGTAGAGCTGCGACAGCTCCGTGACAACACGACCGATTCTCTGCCAATCGATCGTATCACTCTCGGCCTGATCGGTACTGAGCAGTATTGCCGTTCTATTCACCATAACTCACACATGTCATGTGTCTTATTTTCTCGCAGTAAGTTTCCTGCTGGGCACCTTCCCTCTCTTTCTCTTTCCTCCGCGAGCCTTTGCGGCAGGACCCTTTTTCCTGACCGCTTTGCCATTTGTTCTTTGTTGGCGCGCGATAAACAGGTCAATTTCACTGCTGACCTTATCCACCCTGAGCACGCCAACACGAATCCTGTCACCCAACCGAAAACTACGCCCGCTGCCGCGACCGATGATTCGATACTGCTTTTCCTCAAAGCGGTAGTAGTCGTCATCAATCGTCGACATGCGTACCAATCCCTCAACCCCCATGTTGTCAAGCCGAACGTAAAACCCATATGCGGTGACACCGGAAATGACGCCTTCAAATTCATCGCCAACGTGCCGGGCCATATACGCCACCTGCTTGACCTTTATCGCCTGCCGCTCCGCTGTCTCCGCCGTCCGCTCCGTCTCCGAGCAATGTCGGCCGACGTTGTCGATCACCGAAACGACTCTCCTGGCAAACGCCGGGGGATACCTTCCGTTTTTCAACTTACGCAGCAGACGATGCACAAGCAGGTCCGGGTAGCGACGGATCGGGGAAGTGAAATGGGTGTAATGAGTAAAGGCTAAGCCGAAATGGCCAATGTTCTTACGCTGGTAGACTGCCTTCTGCATCGACCGCAGCAACAGCTCGTTGATAAACTCCACTTGCGGGCTGTCCTTCACCTGATCCAGAAAGCGGGCAAAGGGAAGGGGCTTCATGTCAGGCGACACCGGGAAGCGGTATCCGAGCCGAGCCATCATGGCTGAGAAGGCTTCTAATTTTTCCAGGTCCGGCCTGTCATGGACACGATAGAGAAACGGCTGAGCCCTTCGGAAGACTTCGAGAGCCACGGCACGATTGGCCGCCAACATGAACTCCTCGACCAGACGGTGCGACTCTAACCGCACCCGGTGGCCCAGCTCCAGAACTTCCCCGCTCTTGCTCAAAATGATCTTCGCCTCCGGCAAGTCAAAATCAAGCGAACCCTGGGCAAATCGCCGTTTGCTGAGAATCCCGGCCAGCTTGCGGGCGACCATCAGATTGTCAGCCACACGCGCTATCTTAGGAGTAGCCACGCCACTATCAAAGAAGGCTTGCACCTCTTCGTAACTCAGTTTTGCTCTGGACTTGATAAGCGTATCTGCCAGGCGCCACGAAAGCATCTTTCCCTTCTTATCAAAGTCAATAAAGACCGAATAGGCCAACCGCTTGCGATTCAGTTTGAGAGAGCAAATGTCGTTTGAAAGAACCTCAGGCAACATTGGTATGACCATGCCGGGAAGATAGACCGAGTTGCCGCGCTCGAAGCCCTCCCGGTCAAGGGAGGTGCCATCTTTCACAAAATACGAGACATCAGCAATATGCACTCCTAAACGATATCCCCCCGCGATCTTCTCGACCGAGACGGCATCGTCGTGGTCCTTGGCATCTTCGGGATCGATGGTGTAAACACACTCTTTCGTCAGGTCGAGCCGCCGCTCTGCTTCGTCCGGTGTCATCATAGCGCCGGCCTTGTCAGCATCGCGCAGTACCTCGGCGGGGAACTTTTCGGGCAGGCCGAAGCTCTTGATGACCGTCAGCATATCCACGCCCGGGTCACCGGGGAATCCCAGCCGCTCCAATATTGCCCCCTCCGGATTCTGATACGGATCATCCCAGGCAGTTAAAACCGCTACCACCTTTTCACCTTCGTTAGCACCGGAGGTTTTGCCCGGCGGAATGTAGAGGTCGCGATGGAGGTGGGGGTTGTCAGGCTTGACGAGGGCGAAGTGGCGACTCTTGTGAAAGATGCCCACAATACTCCGCTCTGCCCGCTCAGCAACCTTGATCACGGTACCCGTTCTTCTGCCACTGCTGTATCCGGTCAGTCGAACCATAACCTTGTCACCATCCAGAGCAGTCAGAAGGTTTGTGCCGGGGATCATTATATCGTCGCTGTCGTCGTGCGGCACAAAACCAATGCCGCCGCGTGTGATCGAAATCTCCCCCACCATTATATCCATCTGTGAGGCCAGGCCGATCCGATTCCGTTTCAGCTTTACCAGTTCACCCGATATCATCAGCTCTTTCACGACATTACGAAACTGGTGGTATTCCGACTGGGGAATCTGCAGAGCTTTGGCCAGCTCTTTGACTTTCATCGGGCGGTGTGATTGCGACCGGATAAAGGTCATTATCTGTTGCGGGTCCATCGTCATACAAATAACATATTAGAGGTCTTCTACTGGGATGTCAAGCAAGAATGGCAGAATTACGCCACTTTGGCAGGGGGCAAGCCCCTTTTATTTATCACCGCACAGGGACGACAATGCTAACGCTCCGGGAATAGAAAACTACCGGCGTGATCGGCGGCGGAGCTGCTCAACCCGCTCGAGGCCGGCTGTGGCTGGAGAAGAGTCGGGGCAGAGGTTCAAGGCAGTTATGTAGTTCAACTCAGCCTGCCCTAACCTCCCCTGTTTCTCCCAGCTTTCTGCCATCGCCAGATAGATACGACTTCGTGTTCGTTTGTCATTGGGAGCGTAAGTCAGGCTGGAGTTGAAACTGCTTTGCGCCAGAGTGTGCTCTTGCTTTTTGCTAAGCGCCAGTCCCAAATAATAGTGAGCCTCCCAGCTGGTTATATTGACACTTATCGCCTGCTCGAACAAGCGGCGCGCCCCTTCAAAATCCCCCTGTCGGAAAAGAATCAGGCCGTCGCTGAGATAACCGTCGTAGGCCCGATCTGACGAGTCGGGTTGGCTTTTATAGCTAAAGGTTTGACTGTCGAGTTTGTCCTGCCTGGCTTTGACAACAGTCATATTATGACTACAGCTGACAGCAATCGCGAAAGAGAGCAGTACAGGTAGAAGTTTCAACATGTTTGGTTCCTCAGTCTCTGTGGATTACTGTCGGTTTATCGGACAGCCGCCTGACTCGATGAAGTTGCCGGAAAAAAATCGGTTGAATTTTGCACACTTCCCTAAGTATAATAGAAGAAAGACAATCTCTTGAGTCGGAGGAATGGATATGACAAGCCCAGCGCCGCCCGTATTCTACAAGAACCCTGGCCTGGCGGCTGTCCTTTCATTTTTTTATATGGGTTTAGGGCAGGTCTACAACGGTCAGATTGCCAAGGGGATTTTCTTCATTGTCGTCTATTCGATTTCGATTGCAATGATGTTGATATTGATTGGTTTCATCACCACACCGATTCTGTTTATTTACGGCATGTATGACGCTTACAAATCAGCCGAGAAAATCAATACCGATATCGCCCGTGGGATCGGCTCCGGCAGCGGCCCGCCCGTAAATTGAGCGATAGCCACACTGACTACCTTGTAACACGGCGCACACTCATGCTTCTGGCAATCGACATTGGCAACACTAATACGGTCCTAGGTGTCTTCGATCAAACAAGGCTGATAGGCCACATCAGAGTAACCACCAGAGATCGTCTCACCATCGACGAGGGCTGCTTTCTCCTTACCACTGCCCTCAGAGAAATGGAAGTAAAAAGCAACGACGTCGCATCGGTTGTTCTGGGTTCGGTGGTACCGCCGCTGACGGGCATATTTGAGATGGCGGCAGAAAAGCTGTTTGGCTGTGAGGCGATTGTTGTGTCGCATCGTGTCAGACTGCCGATTGCAATTGAAATTGACCAGCCGGGACAGCTCGGCGCCGACCGCATCGCCAATGCCGTCGCCGGGTACGATAAATTCGACACGCCGGTTATCATCGTCGATTTCGGTACCGCCACCACCTTCGATGTTGTCAATGAGAAGGGAGCGTATATCGGGGGCGTCATCATCCCCGGCCCGGAGACGTCGATGGCAGAGCTATCCAAAAGGGCCGCCCGTCTTTTTGAAGTCCGCATCGAGCCACCGGATAGTGTCGTTGGCAAATCAACAGCCGCCGCTTTGAAGTCTGGCTTATTCTACGGAACAGTCGGGCAGGTGGATTATATCATCGATAAGATCCTCGACGAAACAGGATTTCGTAAGTGCATCATTGTCGCCACGGGCGGTTTCGCTTTGAGGATTGAACAATTCTCCCGTCATGTGAAGATGGTTGAGCCGACTTTGACGTTAGAGGGACTGCGTTTGATTGGTGAGATGAACAAGTCATGAATGTCCCCTCACAGGTGAATTTTGGAGCATGTAGGTCAAAAGCCCTGTGTTTTTTCAAATAGCTAATTACGATACGTAGTCACGACGTACCACAGCACCACCAGCAAGAATGCCAGTAGCGAAATAAAGAGGTACTGACGAGCAGTCTGCGGTTTTACCTGAAGGAACTTTCTTGTGGTTGACTCTCGTTCGAACGAACGCATTGCCTGCAGAGTAATACTCAGCTCATCGGCGCTGCTAAAGCGATCGACGGGGTTTTGGGCCAGCAGCTTTTCGATCATCAGGATGGTGTCGCCGGGAATCTTTTTCGTTCTCAGGGTCTGGAAATCAGGTTTGTCGTGTAGGATGGAGTTCTCAACTGTTTCACGTGTGTCGCCGGTAAACGGCCGCCGGTCGGTCAGAAGTTCGTAAAACAGCGCGCCAAGCGAAAAGAAATCGACCAGTTGCGTGACGGGCTCGCCGGTGATTTGCTCCGGGGCCAGGTAGGAAAACCTTTCAAGAAATGGTTCGACACCCGTGGCCTCATCGGTATCATGGAAACATGCGAGACCAAAGTCCATTATCTTTACCTGTCCGTCGCCGGTGACCATGACGTTCGACGGTTTGATGTTGCCGTGCGTGACCAGCCGCTCATGGGCATACTTAAGGCCATCGGCAATTTGGGCTGCTATGTTAAGAAATGTGTGATTGTCCAGTGGGCCGCGCTTGATTAGTTCCCGCAGAGTAACGCCCTCGAGATACTCCGTGACAATCAAATACGATTCATCAACCTGGTAGATACCGAACACGGAGCAGATATTCGGATGGCGGCAGCCCGAGAGCCTGTTCACGGCCGTCAGACAGTGAGCGCGAAAAGCGACAGTTTCGATCAGTTGCGGCTTGAGTAGCTTAAGGGCAACCATTCGTAGCTGCTCTGTATCCCACGCCTTGTAGACGTGCCCGCTGCCGCCTTCGCCGAGTTTTTCGACAATGGTGTAGTGAAGCAGGTGCTGTTCCCGTCCGTCGTCCATATGTCTGTATTAACGGAATCTTTCGACGGAACTTGAATCACCGGCGCACAGGGAGAGGATTTCCCCTTACACTGAGCACCGGGCAACACAAGGCTGCCCGCTACGCGGAGATGAGTGAAGCGACCACCAGCGTCATCCGAGCCGAGTCGAAGGGTGACAAAATGCAGGTGAAGCAGGTCGGATTCTGCAGTACGCCTTTGGCGGACACGAAACCCGACACTTCACTCAATTGAGGATGGGGCAGATGTGGACTCGCCTTTGGCGAGCCGCCCACGAAGAATCGGCAGGTGTACAGGGCACCCGCTCTACCACTATCCCCAAAACTCACACGTGAGACTTGTTTTTGGCTGGCAATAGCTGTACTTTTGAGTCTGTTGCCGTATAATTTGCGGCTACGGTTGAAGTTGGCACGTAAGGTAAACTGAAATACAAGAGGTTCACTATGGCAGGAATTGTCGGCTACGGCGCGCACCTCCCACGACACCGGATCAAGGTCGAAGAGATCGCTAAAGTGTGGGGGGCGGATGCGCCCAGTTACAAAAGAGGTCTGATGCTCCGGGAAAAATCAGTCCCCCCTCCCGATATGGATACCATTACGCTTTCGGTCGAAGCGGCCAAAAACGCCCTGAAACGAGCCGGCAATATCGACCCGGCAGATATCGGCGCTATTTATATCGGGTCGGAATCACATCCCTACGCCGTAAAGCCCTCCGGTACCACGGTGGCGGAGGCGATTGGCGCCACGCCGGACATACATTGCGCTGACTTTGAATTCGCTTGCAAGGCCGGTTCCGAAGGGATGTTCGTGGCGCTGAGTCATATCGATTCCAATGCGATGAAGTATGCACTTGCGATCGCTGCCGACACCTCGCAGGGAGCGCCATCCGATGCGCTTGAGTTTTCGGCGGCGGCGGGAGCGGCGGCGTTTATCATGGGTAAGGACAATCTGGTTGCAGAGTGCCTTTACACACATTCATACATGACCGACATGCCGGATTTCTGGCGGCGGGAACACCAGTTTTATCCCCAGCACGGCGGACGGTTTACCGGCGAGGAAGCCTACTTCGCCCACACCAAGGGAGCGACCAAGGCTATCTTCAAAAAGGCCGGTATGAAGCCAAAGGATTTTGCGTATGCCGTCTTCCACCAACCCAACGGCAAGTTCCCCCAGCGGGTGGCATTTGAGCTTGGCTTTACCCAGGAGCAGATTGATCCAGGGTGGTTGGCGCCGACACTGGGCAACACCTACTCCGGCGCTTCGCCGATAGGACTGACGGCCACGCTCGACGTTGCGCAGCCAGGGGATATGATTCTGATGTGTTCCTACGGCTCCGGCGCCGGCTCCGATGCTTTCATCTGGAAAGTCACCGAGCGGATCAACGAGGTGCGCGACAAGGCGGTGCGCACTAGGAAGCTTTTAGACGAGAACCTCATTTATGTCGACTACGGGACTTACGCCAAGTTCCGGCGCAAAATCCGCAAGAATGATTAGGAGGTAAACTGTAATGAGAGACGTTTGTGTTGTCGGCGTCGGTATGAGTCAATGGGGTGAGGTGTGGCGAAAGTCGCTGCGCCAGCTTTTTGTCGACGCTGCCCTTGAAGCGATAGATAACTCCGGGGTTGACCACCTGGATTCACTATACGTCGGCTGCATGTCGAGCGGGTTGTTTGTCGGACAGGAGCATCTGGGTGCCCTGATGGCAGACTATCTGGGTATGCCCGGCCTTCCGGCGGCTCGTGTGGAGTCAGCCTGTGCCTCGGGTGGGCTGGCTGTCCGGCAGGCATTTATTGAGGTTGCATGTGGCATTTCCGAGATCGTAATGGCAAGCGGCGTGGAAAAGATGACCGACTGCTCCGGCAGCGATGCCACCTTTGCCCTGGCAACCGCGGCCGATCAGGAATACGAGGTTTTCAACGGAGCCACTTTCCCCGGCCTGTATGCGATGATGGCTCACGCCCACATGGATAAGTATGGCACTACCCGCGAGATGCTGTCGGCGGTTTCAGTCAAGAACCACAAAAACGGTGCTAAAAACCCGGCTGCCCAGTATCCGTTTGAAGTCAAGCCGGAGCAGGTAGCCAAGTCGGTGATGATTGCCGACCCGCTTCGCATTCTCGATTGCTCACCTATCACCGATGGCGCCGCAGCGGTGATTGTTACGTCTGTGGACGTGGCCAAGAAACTGGGGAAGCCGTATATCAAAGTGCTTGGTTCCGGTGCGGCGACCGATTACATGCAGTTGGCTCAGCGGGCTGACATGACCAAAATCAACTCTGCCACCCTAGCCGCCGAGCGCGCCCTGAAGATGGCTGGCAAAACGATCAAAGACGTGCAGTTTGCCGAGGTGCACGACTGCTTCACCATTGCTGAGATTGTTCTTCTCGAATCGATTGGTCTTTACGAACCCGGCAGGGCCGGCCCGGCCACTCTTGCAGGTGAGACGGCGCTGGATAGTAAGTTCCCCGTGAACAGTTCCGGTGGATTGAAATCAAAAGGCCACCCGGTGGGTGCCACCGGTGTGGCGCAGGTGGTCGAAGTTTACAAACAACTGACCGGTCAGGCGGAAAACGGTCGCCAGATTCCCGACTCGCCGAGAATCGGGATGACCCAGAACATGGGCGGCTCCGGTGCTTCCTCGGTCGTGCATATCATGGAGGTGGCGTGATGACGATGTTCAGTTCGCGAAATTGGAGAGAGTATCCCCAGCGGTACCGTCTGGAGGCGTCCAAGTTCAAAAAGAGCGGAAAGACCTACTTCCCGCCGCGCGCCGTAGACCCTGAGACGGGCGACACGGAATTCGAGACAGTCAAGCTTCCTAACACCGGTAAAGTCATCACCTACACGATTATTCGGACGGCTCCTAGCCAATGGGGAGATGAGGCACCGTATGCCGTGGCAATTGCTGAGTTGGCCGACGGCACCCGCCTGATGGGGCAGGTGACCGACTGCGACGTTGAACAGGTCAAGATCGATATGGAGGTGCGCATCGAGTTCCGTCGCATCCAAGCGGAGGGCCACCACGGCGTCCTCAGCTACGGCTACAAGTTCGTGCCGAAGTGGTACTAAGAGACTGACCTGACCTTACGCTCTTGCCGTCATGCGGGGTCGCCTGACGGCACGTGATGTGGTATCGGGCGAACTCGCCCAACTCCACGGCACAACGGGGTACCCCACAGCTCTGCTGTGGGAGCTTAACATAGATCACTAACCGATGGGTTCACTTTACATGATGTTTGTGTGCCCATATGAGCATACCCACAGCAAAGCTGTGGGCGACCTGCCCCCTATTGTAAGCGCGCTACCCACCGCCGGATTCGATTGACCCGCCGTCCGGTTTTCGCTACATTCTCGTCTAAATTGGACTATTAAACATGGAGCAGAACTATGTCATATCTCAAACAAGTTGACCCGGAAATATACGACGCCATCATCAAAGAGACTGAGCGCGAGTATCGTAAGCTGGAGCTGATTGCCTCCGAAAATTTCGTTTCTGAGGCGGTTCTCGAAGCGGCGGGCGGGGTGATGACCAACAAGTACGCCGAGGGCTACCCCGGCAAACGCTACTATGGCGGCTGCGAATTTGTTGATATTGCTGAAGACCTGGCCCGTGAACGGCTCAAACAGTTGTTCGGCTGCGAGCATGCCAACGTTCAGCCTCATGCTGGTTCTCAGGCCAATATGGCGGTTTACTTCACTGTCCTGAAGCTGGGCGACAAAGTGATGGGGCTGGATTTGTCACACGGCGGGCATCTCACCCACGGCCACCCGATTAACTTTTCCGGTTTCCTTTTTGACTTTGTCGGCTACCAGGTCGACCGGGAGACCGAAGTGATCAACTACGACCGCCTTATCGAGCAGGCCAAAGAGGTCAAGCCGAAAATGATCGTCGCCGGCGCCTCGGCCTATCCGCGTTTTTTGGATTTTGAGAAGATTCGCGAGGCGTGTGACGCTTGCGGAGCTTGCATGATGGTCGATATTGCCCATATTGCCGGCCTGATCGCCGCGGGGGTGCATCCCTCGCCGATTCCAATGGCCGATTTTGTTACCTCTACTACGCATAAGACGCTCCGCGGGCCCAGGGGAGGGATCATTATGTGCAAGGAAAAGTACGCCGCCGATCTAGACCGCATGGTCATGCCCGGTATCCAGGGCGGGCCGCTGATGCACATCATCGCTGCTAAGGCGGTGGCATTTAAGGAAGCCCTGACCGATGAGTTCAAAGCGTATCAGAAGCGCATCGTGGACAACGCTAAAGCTCTTGCAGAAACCCTCAAGGGATACGGTTATCACATTGTCTCGGGCGGCACGGACACCCACCTGATGCTGGTGTCATTCATGGATGTCCCCAAACTTACGGGCAAAAAGGTCGAAAAGGCTCTGGACAAGGCCGGTATCACGGTCAACAAGAACACCGTCCCGTTCGATCCGGAAAAACCCTTTGTCACCTCCGGCATTCGCATCGGCACGCCCGCCATCACCACCCGCGGCATGGGGGTGGATGAGATGCGAACGATAGCTGAGTTCATCCACCGTGGCATTCAGAATCGCCGCAACGACGACGCCCTGGCCGAAATCGCCAAGGAAGTTGCTGCGTTGTGCGAAAAGTTTCCGCTCTATCAAGAGCGCTTGCAGGAGGTGTAACAATGTTATTTCAGTTGGCTATGTTTCCCACCAGTAAGGGGACGGCGTCGGTTTCGGTGGACGTCGCCAAAGTGATCGACATCATCGACAAATCCGGCCTGCCGTATAAGCTGACCGCTATGTCGACCATCATCGAGGGCGACTGGGAGCCGGTGATGAAGGTTATCAATAGAGCTCGGCTTATGCTGCGCAAAAAACACGCTCGCGTGTATATAGTGCTGACGATCGATGACCGCAAGGGCGCCAAAAACCGCCTGACCGGCAAGGTCAAGTCAGTCGAGAAGCGGCTCAAACGGGAGGTGTGCAAGTAACTGGCGCTACCTGAGTCTCGTGGGCGGCAGATGTTTACTGTAGTCTAATCAAACTCAAAGAGCCTCTGCAACTCTGGGCGACCGTAGGTGGCTCCGCCGGTGAACACCTTAAGGTTTTCGAGAATCTGTGCCTCTCCACTGCCGTGGGTATGACCGCACAAAACAGTAAGCTGCTGCTTTGGGCGGTCCTTCATTGCTCTGTAGAGAACATCCCCGACCGCCTTGCAGGAAAAGTGCGGGAGCCAGTTGTCGTCCGAAATTTTACCGCCGTACCAGGAGGCTTCTTTGAACGGTGGCACATGGGTCAGAACGAGTACGTGATTGAAAGACTTCAAGGCCATCGGGAGCACTTTCTGAAAATGTCGGGCAGCCTCGTCAGCAAGAGATTGCATCGTGCGCCGTCTCTGTTGTTTGGCATCCTCGCTGAGAAGCCAGACGGAGTCGGTAGGCTCTGGATTGAAGAATTGCCTGCTATCCTGGTTCGTTTGCACGAGCCGCGGGTTGAAGTCCTTTATGAAGAAGTAATCGTTTAACAAAAGGTACGAGTGTTCGTAATCCCCGAATCTTCCATCTGGCCACGAACCATGGCCGACCAGACCAACTGTCGGTGTCAGCTCTATCACACCAGCTTCGGGTAGCCATGACAGTAGTTGAGGATTCCGTGATACCTCGCTCACACGGTTTCGTACCTCTGTTATTGAGCCTTTATAGAAATCGTGATTGCCAAGTACAAAGCAGATTTCTTTTTCCAGCAGCTTCTGCAGTTCCAGGAGATAATCGACTACCGAATCGGCCTCACCAATATCGCCTCCTATGAGGACGACGTCGGGGCTCTGTTTCAGAAGCGTGTCCGCAAAAGTGACAATGTCAATATATGACACGAAATTCAGGTGGATGTCCGTTAACCAGGCAACTCTTTTCATAGTATCAAATAACCGCAGGGCAGGTATCAGGTTGTAGGTCGGGTTCCTCTTGAAACCCGACATCTTCATTCGTTGGTGTCGGGTTTCTAACTTCGCTTTGCTCCGCTCGGAACCCGACCTACTTTGCTACTCCTTTTTTTATGTCATTCATGCGCAGGCAGGAATCCAGCCTTTTGTATGGCAGGTCTCCCTGAGACCTGCCTATCTAATGGCAGGAGTCAGGGACTCCTGCCCTACCTTGACTTTGCAACCTCTTTAGCGAGCAGTCAAGTACATGTACCGTTTCACAAAATCGCGCGGATAGACAAAAAACCACGGATCCAAAAGAGACTTCATTAAACCTCCCAATTGAGAAGGTGTCAGTTCTTCCTCATATATTTCAAGCAGTACAGTTGCATCACGCGACATCGAGTCTTTTTCGCGATCCTTCCCGGATTCAATAATTTTTTTTAGTCTAAAAGAAAGACCGCCAGCTTCTTGAATTGACAAGTGCCACATTTTTGATACCTGAAGAGCTGCAAAGTCTGCTGTTGTGTCAAGGATTTCATCGACGGTATCGCTAGGCAAAGATTGAAGGAAAATGGGCCGCAGCGAGTTTATCACAATGGAAACAGACTCAAAAAGAAGATTCTCAATTCTACGCTTCTCTTTCCAATACTTTCCTGGATTTAACCTAATGAGAATCCTCCATATATAGACGCCACGACGTTTTACATGGAAGTTCTTGAAGATTGTATAAGAGTTGCCCAGCACCGCATAAGCCAACCAGCGTATGAGTTCCTCAACAGTGTCGGACTGTTCGTATTTGCACTGAGCAAATCCCTTCAGGTCTTCCATACCAAGTTCTTTCAGCACCGGTCGTTGTTAGTCACAGTGTCCTCCAGTTTTGTGGTGGACGTACGTCCTCGTGCGCCCACTTGACGCGGGGGACGGCGACATCCGCCGCGCACGAAACTTATCATTTCCCCTCTCCTACCTTTCTGTCAATTTCAGTGAATAGTTGTAAGAACACGACCTTGATTATTTCGATAAAGTTTTCCACGTATTGCTCGCCCAGCTGCACGAGGAACTCACCGTATTCACACTCGACCAATTCGAATTCAACGATCGAGTCGGTCCAATGCATCTTGTCCTTATTTGACTGCTTCCGTTTCTCGAGTAGCATCCGAAGATCGGCGAGTTTCTTCTTCCTATATGCGTTGGCACGACCGTTATTATGTGCAAAGACGTTCCTTAGTTCGTTGACTATTCGCATCTCTAAATCGAAGAAGTGAGGCACTCTCACGTCGACGACCTTTGACAGGTATTTCTTCGCCCGGCGAACGCCTTTACCACTCATACTACTCAAGGCAGGGAATGTAGTGCTTGGTTTGCCTTCAACCTCACCTTCCCGACTGTAGAAGGCTTTGCACGTCTCATTTAGCAGATGCTCGACATAGCTATAAACCGCCAGGAGCATCGCCCATCGGAGTCGGGGAGCGATCTCCGATCTCAAGTGCACAGCCTCCATCGACGCAAGTACTTGGTCCAATCGCTTTTCCGATATAGAGGACGACAGAATCCGGCCCTTTCTCAGATCAAGTCCATCCTGTATTATCCTCAGTGTTTCAGCAAACGCACCGAATACCTTCCGGCACTCTGTACGAAGCTCAGCTATCCGTTCTGCTGTCTGCCCCGGTATCTTTGCAGCCTCTACGTCCATTTCTTACTCCTTCCACTCCTCCAACATCCTCCGTTGCTCCTCAGTCAGCGTCTTCGGGATATCAACCTTGATTTCAACATATAGGTCGCCTTGTGACCCACTGACGGCCAGGCCCTGGCCTTTAAGACGCATCTTTGTCCCCGGCTGCGTTCCGGTCGGGACGGTGAGCGCCACCGTTTTGGTCAGCGTTTTGACATTCACCTTGCAACCTAAGATTGCCTGCTTGAAAGAAATCGTCACGCTGGTATGAATGTCGTTTCCTTCTCGTCTGAATTGTTCATCCTGCATAACATGCACCATTATTATCAAGTCACCATTCTGTCCGCCTGGCGGCCCCGGCATCCCCTGCCCGGCTAAACGAATCTTGCCTCCGTCCTCGATCCCTTTGGGAATGCGCACCGCCAGCTTCTTGCCTGTCTGACCAATTGTGATCGTCCGCTTCGTTCCATTGATGGATTCCATGAACGAGATGGAAAGACTGGCTGTCAAGTCGGCGCCCCTTTGCATCCTTGGCCGCCGCCGTGTCCGCGTACCAGCGAACGGGTCCGCGCCGCCAAAAAATGACGAGATAATATCTTCTAAACCGTCGATTCCTGAGGAACCGAACCGGAAAGTCTGAAAGCCGCCGCGCCCGCCGGCTCCCTGACGGAACAGGTCGGAGAAATCAAAGTCAGCACCTCCAGAACCAGCCCCGCCCGGCCGGGCGCCAGCGCCGGTAAAAGCGCCGTATTTGCGCATGGTGTCGTATTCCGCCTTCTTTTTAGAGTTGGAGAGCGTCTCATGCGCCTCGGAAATCTCTTTGAACTTGGCCTCGGCGGTCTTATCTCCCGGGTTGCGGTCGGGGTGATACTTCTTGGCCAGGGTGCGAAACGCCTTCTTGATTTCCTCCGGGGAGGCGTTTTCGCTCACACCAAGTATGTCATAGAAGTTTTTGCCCATCTTTTCTCAACAGCCAATTGTCAGATCTGCAAGGGACCTGACCTGCTTTTCTATATTGGATGTGGGGGTTCAACATCCTGTGACCCGCCGCCGACCACGTCCTTGCCCTTCAGGGTGTCTTCAATAAGCTCCTCGATGTGAGAAATTCGAAACGGCTTGGCCAGAAACCCATCCGGAGAAGCCCGCTCGACAACCTCCGGAGTGGCAACGCCGGTAATGAACAACACCGGCAGGTGGGGATAGTCCTTCCTAACCTTTTTTAGAAGAGCGATGCCGTCGATGCCGGGCATCATGATGTCGGTAATTATCAGATCAAATTTCTGTTCCTTGAGCTTCTGTAGAGCTTCGCTCCCGTCAGAAGCTCCCGTGGGGCGGTACCCTATGGCATCAAGCGTGTCGACCAAAAGGTCACGCATGGTGGCGTTGTCTTCGACGACCAGGATTGTTGCCCTTGGTTTCTGCACGAGCTATGACCTGATGATTTCGAGAATTTGTTTCGTCTTTTCCTTAAGGATGGCGCTGCTTGTGGCCTCGACGTTAAGCCGCAGCAGGGGCTCGGTGTTGGAGGGGCGGAGATTGAACCAGAAATCATCGTAGGCGACCGTCAAACCATCCAGAGTGTCCTGCCGGCCGGACTCAAAGGTCAGGCTCACCTGTTTTATCTTATCAGGAATCGAGTCGACCCGACTGTTGATTTCGCCCGAGCGGACGTAGGGGTCAACCTCCCTGATCATGTCATGCAGGGGGCGGTTCTCGGTGCTCAGCAACTCCAGGCAAACCAAAAAGGCGATCAGACCGGAATCGGCAAACCAGTTGTCACGGAAGTAAAAGTGGCCCGAATGCTCCCCTCCAAAGATGGCGTTGTGCTTTTTCATCAACGGCTTTATCAAGGCGTGTCCCACTCTGGTGCGGACGGCTTTTCCACCTAAACGCTCGACCAGTTCCGGCACAGCATGGGAACAGATCAGGTTGTACAGTATCGTCTCTCCAGGATGCTTCGATAGAAGTGACCGCGACACTAACGCCGTAACCATATCCCCCCCGACTTGCCCCCCAAAGCGGTCGACGAGAAACATCCGGTCAGCGTCACCATCGAACGCAACGCCAAAGTCGGCATTCGTTTCGGCTATCTTCTTGTTGAGATCGGTGAGATTCTCAGGCTCAATTGGAGACGCCGGATGGTTGGGGAACCTCCCGTCCAGTTCAAAATAGAGCCTGATAACCTCAATCGGTAACTTATCGAGAACCGGCGGCAGTGTTGCGCCGGCCATGCCGTTGCCAGCGTCGATAACGATTTTGAAGGGCTTGATCTTCGAGGTGTCTATGAATGAAAGACAGTGCTCGGCGTAGTCCCGGGAAATGTCCTTGCGAACCACAATCCCCCGGGATGGTGACTTTGTAATCTCGGCGCCGTCCTCGATAAATCTGCGCACCTGGTTTAGACCTTCCTGCCCGGACAGCGGCTCGGCGTTTTTGCGGCAGACCTTGAAGCCGTTGTACTGCTTGGGGTTGTGGCTGGCGGTAATCATCACCCCACCGTCAAGTCCAAACTTGCCGACGGCAAAATAGAGACCGTCAGTGGAAATCAGGCCCAGATCAATAACGTCGACTCCATTGTCATTTATCCCCCGGGTGAGGCTCTCCAACAGTTCATCTGACGAAAGGCGCATATCCCGCCCGACGGCGATTGATTTCGGTTTCAGGAAGCTGGCCAGGGCATAACCGATTTTGTATGCCATCTCACCATTGATCTGGTCCGGCACCGCGCCTCTGATATCATAGGCCTTAAATATCGATGAATCTAGTAACATAGTTTTCCCTCTTTATACAAAATAGGTGATCGCAACAGCCGGGTCAACTACTTTTGTCGGTTGTCACTAAGTTGAGACATTGGGCTCTCGTAGCTAAGTGTCTTGACAGCAAAGATTGTTACAGCCCTTCGTGGTGATGCAGTGAGGGAGATGCCTGCCAGTTTTGCGGGTTAGCCCTTTTCTTTTTTTTCGGCGTCCGCTATATTGGCGGCGCCAAGTTCAAGAGAGGATAGATGTGTGGATATAGAGCGCGAAGTTCTCGAAACAGATGTATTGATCGTCGGGGCAGGACCAGCCGGATTGGCGCTGGCCTACAAGCTGGCCGCCTTGGTGGAATCTGACGACGCAGTGAAGATGCCCGAAATTCTGGTCATGGAAAAAGGAGCCTATGCCGGGTCGCATTCCCTTTCGGGAGCCATCATGGACCCCAGAGGCATCGCGGAACTTATTCCCGATTTTGCCAACAAAGGAGCGCCGCTGGAGGCCGCCGTCCGTTCTGATGCCATGCATTATCTTTCGGAACGCGGCGGCTTCAAGTTCCCTTTTATGCCGCCGTCGCTTAACAATCACGGTAACTACATCGTCTCCCTCAACAAGTTCACCGGCTGGATGGCTGAACAGGTGGAAGCCAAGGGGATTGATATCTATACCGGTCTATCTGGGTATGACCTTCTTGTCGAGGACGGCCAGGTCACCGGCGTGCAAACCGTCGATATGGGGCTGGACAAAGAGGGAAACAAGCGGTCCAATTTTGAGCCGGGGTCTATCATCAAGGCCAAGGTGACGGTCCTGTGCGAGGGCGTTCACGGTTCGTTGACCCGTCACGCCTTTGAAAAGATACCCCGGTTGACCGAAGGACGCCTGCCGCAGTCGTATCTGACCGGCGTCAAGGAAGTCTGGGAGGTGCCCGACGGCCGCATCGAAGCCGGGCAGGTGATTCACACCATCGGCTGGCCGCAGCCGAGACACGAATACGGCGGGGGATGGATCTACGGAATGAGCGACAACATGGTCTCGATCGGTTACGCCGTCGGATTGAACTCGCCTGATCCAACCAATGATCCCCATATGAAGTTTCAACGGTATAAGATGCACCCTTTGGTGAGGAAGATCCTTGAGGGGGGCACAATGCTCCACTATGGGGCTAAAACTATCCCGGATGCCGGGTTCTACTCGATACCGAAGCTCTATCACGACGGTTTGCTGCTGTGCGGCGACTCGGCCGGTTTTTTGAATCCGCAGAAGCTGAAAGGGGTCCATCTGGCGATCAAATCCGGCATCATGGCTGCTGAGACACTTCATGAGTGCCTCAGGGCTTCTGACTACTCCGTCAACGTACTGCAAAACTATCAAAAGCGCTTTGAAAGCAGTTGGGCCAGAAAGGAGCTGTATCAATCGCGGAATTTCCACGCCTCGTTTAAGGGAAGCCTCTGGGTAGGCCTGTTTCACGGCGCCATCCAGATGCTTACCGGCGGGAGGGGTCTGTTTAATCGCCGCGAAAACAGGGCGGATCATACATACATGCTGAAGATTGAAGACTACCAAAAGCGCTTTGGCCGTGCCCCTGAAAAGATTGCCGTAAAGTTTGACAACGAGTACACGTTTGACAAGCTGACCGATGTCTACAAATCAGGTTCTACGCACGAGGAAGACCAGCCGCCGCACCTGGTCATTGCCGACTATGACATCTGCAACAATCGCTGTACTAAAGAATACGGCAACCCCTGCCAGCACTTCTGCCCCGCGCACGTTTATGAGATGGTCGATGATCCCGACCGCCCCGGGAAGCTGAAGCTTCAACTGACCCCTTCCAACTGTGTCCACTGCAAGACGTGCGACATCACCGATCCCTATCAGGTGATCCGCTGGGTCACGCCGCAGGGTGGCGAAGGACCCAACTATACGAACTTGTGAGTTTGGTGAGCCAGCCCGTCAGGGCCGGACCTGGACGGCCTGGGGACGTCCGCTGTGCACGAATATCTATATAGGAATCTGTCAACCAAGGTTTTGTTTGTATTAGGTCAAATAAATTGTGGGCGGAAATAGCTATAGGTCGGTCAATTCAATGTAGATTATCTTGGCTGAAAGGTTTTGACTAAAGAAAATCGTCTAAGCAAGAAGGCATGTGTAGAAACCATGCCTGCATATGGTTTTTGCGGTGTGATCGATTAAACTGATATCTATAAAATGGCCTCTTGCAGCAAAGTGTTGGTGCTGTGTCGAAAGGACATGGTTTTGCCTTGCCTATGGGTTGTATGATTCGTAATGATAAGGAAGAAGAGAATAGTCTGTAACCTTCAAAAAGGAATGGGATAAGAAAATGAGAAAAAAAGTAAAACTGAAAGACGGAAGCGAGGTTCTCATTCGTGAGATTAGAAAAGATGATATCGATCGATCTCTGGCCTTCTTCCAGGCACTTCCCGAAGAGGATAGAGCTTATCTTCGGCGGGATGTCACCAACCGCGAAATCGTGGGACGAAGAATTCAAGAATTGAAATCGGGTAGAATTATAAGATTGGTTGCTGTTGTTGACGAACAAATTGTGGCGGACGGGTCTCTGGAACTTGAAGCTCAAGGCTGGGGAGAACACCACGCGGAGATAAGGTTGATTGTAGCAAACCCGTTTCAGCGTAAGGGGCTCGGCACACTGATGGCTCGTGAACTTTACCTGCTTGCGGCCAGCAAAAAGGTTGAGGAAATTGTCGTGAAAATCATGGGGCCGCAGGTAGGGGTCCAAAACATCTTCAAACGGCTTGGCTTCCATCAAGAGGCTGTGCTTCACGATTACGTGAAGGATATCAGTGGGACTAAACAGGACCTTATTGTGATGCGGTGCAACCTTGAGGAGCTTTGGCAAAAACTGGGAGACCACATAGTCGATTCTGACTGGCAGCGTATGCGTTAAAAAAAACTGCAGTTAAGACTTCCCACAGCAGAGCTGTGGACTACCCCGTCTGCGTAGTCGCCGTGATCTCGACTACCGTGGGATAGTGATGACAAACCTAGCGCCGCCCAAGTCGCTGTCTTCGACGCGGATGTCGCCACCCAAGTCTGAAATGATCTTATGCACGGTCGGTAGGCCCAGGCCGGTGCCGGCTTCCTTGGTGGTGAAATACGGGGTGAATATCTTCTCTCGCAGTTCCTTTTTGACGCCGGGGCCGCTGTCGGAGAAGGCAATCTCGATTGTGTCACCTTGTACGTGCGTCACAATTGATATCTCTCCCGCTTGACCACCGAGGGCCTCCTTGGCGTTGTTGAAAAGGTTGATAAAGACCTGCTTCAGAGAGTCCGGGTCGGCCTCTAACACCAACCCAGGTTGCACCTTCATAGATAAATGAAGCTTTAGCTTCTCTGACTCCGACTTGAAGAACTCCATCGTCTTGGTGATGAAATCAGACAGATTCATCGTGGTGAATCGCTTCTTCTCTTCGTGGGCAAGTGTGAGGAACTTGCTGATAATATCGTTAAGGCGTTTTGTCTCCGACTTTATCTGATTGGTAATTGATAGGTACTCATCGCTGTCTTTACCCGTGGCAAATTCTGACGACAGCCGCTGAGCGGCAATTGAAATGGTATTGAGCGGATTACGAATTTCATGGGCCACTCCGGCAGCCAGATTTCCCATTTCCGACAACCGCTCTCTGCGGGCCGACTTGCGCTCGAACTCTTTCAGGCGCGTGATGTCGTAGACGACGACGATGATTCCACCCGCTTGGTCCAACTCGTCGTGGAGCCTCGATGTCGCCACCAATAGGGTCTTAGTGACACCTCTGATATCAAGCGTAAGCTCGGTTTCAGTAGAGGCCTCCCTTGCTGCTGCCATCTGCTGAAAGGTAAGATCCGCGGTGTCGATGGCCTCATCCCATCTGCGTCCCACACAGTTTCCGACGCCAAAGATTCCTGCAAAAGCGTCGTTGGCAAGGGTAATCGTCCCGGCGCTGTCGACAGCCGCCACGCCGGTGCGCATCTCGTCAAAGATCTTGTCCGTAACGGACTTGATCCGAGTATACTGCCGGGCGATCTCTTTTCTTTTCTGTCTGCTGTTGAGATACAAAAGCGCCACTACCGCCAGCACAAAGAGCGCCCCGGCAATAGCAATCATCTGGCGGTCAAAACCTTTTGAAACTGAGTAGAACCCCTCCAGCGACAGCCCCACCCGCAGCAGGCCAAAGGGATATTTAGTTGTGGCAAAAGGACGAACAAGCTCTAAGACATTGTTGTCCTGAAATTCATACAGGCGATGCATAATACTGTCGGCTTCGAGTACCTCCGACAGAAACGGATCGGACTCGATAGCCAAAAGCTGGCCGGTTGTGCGGGAGGAAAAGACAATACCCTCGGTTGACTGGTACATGATATACACCACTCCCTGCTCTCTGGCCATCTTCTGGGCAAGGTAGCCGATCTGGGTTTGCTCCAGGGCATCGAGGTAGTAGAGGGCGTCGGCCATGATCAGCACAACCCGATCAAGCCGGTTTGTGATTTCAAGATAATAGTGGATCGCCTCCCCGGGACGGTCGCCCTCTTCCAGCAGAAGAATGTAGTTCTCTTCCGGGTCGGCTATGAGTTGACGAACTTCCTCGTAGACAAAATCAGGAAGAGCGACTTTTGGGCCGCCAACGATACTTCCCGCCACCAGACTGGAATCGGCGCTGACGACGAAGACGCCGTACAGATCGTGTACCTGGGCGATCTGAGTAAGCTGCTGATCGGTCAGAGATTGAAGGTCAGGTTCGGTGAGACCAACAACGATCTCGGCGTATCTCTGGTGCACAAGGTAGTCGTAAAATATCTCGGAGACGATAGCATTTTCGGCCGCTTGAGCGAGGGCTTCGGTGAAGGCCCTACCCTGGAGGACCAGCAGCTCAAAACTGTCTGAGCGGCTCTGCCTGATACCGACCCAGGTGAGGATAAAAACTGCCAGCGCCAGGACAATGACGACCGCGGCTGTGAAGCGCTGATCCAAACGTACCCAAGAACTCCCGGTGAATCGTTGCATGGCACCAAGTTAAATCAAAGCGCCCGGGACGACAACTGAAAGTTAGGCCGGTTGGGATGATTGCTGTGCGACGGCCTCAGCGGTGGAACTGTCGGTTACCCCTTGTCTTTTGATCGGGACGTCAAAAGAGAAGGTGGCCCCTTCTTCTTTGCGGTATGTGATCCTGCCGTTGTGAGCCTCGATAATCTTGCGGCAGGTAATAAGTCCGATGCCGTGCCCTTTGCGCTTGGTGGTGAAGCGCTTGGTGAATAGCTGCTCTTTTTTATCTTCAGCAACGCCTGGCCCATTGTCTCTAATTTCGATTTGTACTGATTTGGCCGACCCCTCGCCGGCAACCGAGGTTGTTATCCATATCTTTTTCTGACCCAGTCGATCTTGTAACGCCTCGACGGCGTTATACAGCAGATTCACCAGCAACTGCTGAATCTGAGCGACGTCAATTTCAACCAGGGAGAGATGGGGGGAGAGGGTGGTGGTTATTTCAACGTTGTCAAATCTATTCTGGGGTTTCAGAAAAGCGACTGTATTTTCAACAAGCTGGTTAATGTCGGTCGGTTCAAAAGCAGTTCTATCTGGATCAGTTTCCATTAAACCGTTGGAAAAGCGGGCAATTTTGTCCACTGTCTGCTTCATGACCTCAAGCCGGTGGTGGAATTTGTCCTGGTCCCCTTTCCCCCACACCAACGGCAGCAGCTCGATATTACCCGACAACACCGCCAGATAGTTGTTGATTTCATGGGCAACCTGGCCGGCCATTTCCCCCCGCGTGTAATAGCGATCGAGTCTGACCATCATCTGCTGAAAGCTTCTGCTTTCAGAAATATCACGAATGATATACAGGTAGGCGGTGATGCTTCCCTCTTTGGTCATGATCGGTGACACAATCAGGTAGGCCGGGAAAGTCGATCCGTCACGGCGTCGGCACAACACCTCCACTCCCGACTGACCCGTGCCTGGCGGCTGATAGAGCTGGCTCTCCCTTACTGCGTTTGTCAATAGTTTGTCCACGTTTTTGCCTACAGTTTCTTCTTTGTCGTAGCCGAAGACTTCGGATGCCTTGCGGTTGAAGATCATTATTCTTCCCTGAGAGTCCGCCGTCACCACACAACTGGGTGAGCTGTCGATAAGAGTTGCCAGAAAAAGTTGGGACTCCAAAGAGGCCCGATTGGCCTTGGCCAGGTTGTAGTTAGATCGTTTCAACTTCTTATGATTCCGCCAGAGAGCTTCCGACATCCTGTTGAAAGCTGCGGCCAGCTTTTTCAGTTCCACATCGCCGTGTGCCTCAAAGAGGTAAAACAGCTCCCCCTCGGCTGTTTTTTCGAAGCCGTGAATCAGCCGATTCAATGGCCCCTTGAACCTGTTGGAAATGAGATAAACTGTCAATAACGACACTAAAGCGGAACACAAAAACAATACGAACAGAGCGTACTTGAGCCTCGAACGGTCGGAGATGACCAGATTGTGTTCCGTGACGGCTACAAGGACCGCTGGACGGTCGGTGCTTAGCTGGAACGGATAGTAGTGGACTTGATGTTTGGCGCCGCAAATCGAGGAGATAGGAAGCGCCTCAGGTTGCTCCAGTCCCAAGCGGATGATTCCGGCGTCAGCAATATTGGATAATCTGTGGTCTGAAAACTCCTCGCCGCGAGACTGCCCCGGTCTCTCAAAGGTGAAGATAGGCACAAATCCCTGATCACCCACCGGCACGAAGATTTCCGCTTGGGTTATGGCTTCCTCCTCAAGGAAGAGGGGAAACAAGGACGGCTGAACTATTTCATTATGAAGGAGGTTTTCCGTCGGTGAGGCCTGTCCGCCCAAGAGAGAGCTTGTTTTCTCTGCGATGACCTGAAGTTTGGATTCTTGTAGAGTAGGGTCGGTATCGATCGGACTTTGGCGCCCGGGGAAAAAGATGAGCAGCGCCACCGCCGCGAAAACAAAGAGCACCTGAATAATGATGATATTGCTCAGCCGGGCAAAAAAGCCGGGGCTGGGCAGGCCCGCCAGGTGATGTCGTACTCTCGATTTCATCTATATTAAAAATAGTATCGACAGTTGGCGAGCGCTCCTGAATCAACTGAGGAAGAAAGCAGATCAATAAGAAAACCGAGAGTGGCGGAGGGGGGATACCCGTCTCTGGCGTCGGGCGGCTGGATGTCCAGCACAACGCCACTCCCGGATATTTTCAGGCAGGCAAGACCTTCTCAAATTGTCAAGCAAGCGATATGCCGACAATCGAGAAGGACCGGCCAGGGAAGTTGCATCCGGTAACGACTTAGCAAACAAGGAGTCAGCCGTATTCTCATTCAAACAATAAAACGATGTAAACTGACCTTTTGTTCCATTCCAAAAGAAGTACGCAACTCATTGCATCCGTGTCTCGGAATCTTGCACTTATGCCAATCCAGAACCATTTAGATTCTCAGCTTGTGTTTGTCCTCCAGTTCTTCGATATATTTCTCCGCTGCTATGGCCGCGGTGGTGGCATCACCGACGGCGTTGGTAATTTGGCGGACTAACTGGGCGCGGACGTCGCCGCAGGCATAAATTCCTTTGATGGAAGTCTCCATCCTTTCATTGGTAAGAATGTATCCTCCCTGATCTTTGCGCAGGGCTTCCCGGGTAATGTTGGAGTTGGGGCGAAAGCCAATGAAGACAAACACTGCGCCGACTTCAAGGGTCGATTTCGCGCCGTTTTTGACGTTTTTCAGCGACAGACTGGTCACCTGCTTGCTGTCGCCGTTGACTGACTCCACCACGCTGTCCCAGATCACCTCGATCTTGGGATTGTCAAAAGCCCGCTGCTGGATAATTTTCTGTGCCCGGAGCTTGTCTCGCCGGTGGATAATGTACACTTTGGAACCGAATTTGGTCAAAAAGCTTGCCTCTTCCACCGCCGCGTCGCCGCCCCCGACAACGGCAATAACCTGGTCACGGAAAAAGGCTCCGTCGCAGATAGCGCAGTAGGAAACACCCTTGCCGGCGTATTCCTTCTCGCCGGGGACGTTGAGCTTCACCGGCGATCCGCCCGTGGAGAGAATAACCGCCTTTGCTCTATAAACGGCGCTGGAGGCGCAGCGGACAATTCGGTCATCCCCGTCGACATAAACCTCGACCACCTCTTCCGATTCGATTTCAAGACCGAACTTTTTGGCCTGCTCGGCCATTTTCATAGCCAGTTCAGCGCCAGAGATGCTCTCAAAACCGGGATAGTCTTCCACTTCCTCGGTGTTGGCTATCTGCCCGCCGGGAAGGTACTTTTCGAGAACCACCGTTTTCCTTATGGCTCTGGCACTGTACAGACCGGCGGTGAGACCGCCCGGGCCACCACCAACAATGACTATATCGTATTGCTTTTCATCTACCATATCTGTCGCTCCGGATGCTTCTGTTTATCTTCTGAATCAAACCGTTTCGCTCATCCGGCTTTGGTTGCTATCTTTCTTCAGGTATCCTCCAAACCGCGCAACACCCATGGCGGTATAGGCACTTACACCCCCAGCCAACCGATTATATCGAATATTCTATGAATTTTCAAGTCCTCAGGCAAGTGTAGGACAATTAATTTGTTAACAGTCGTAGGGCAAAACCCCGCCAAAGGCAGGTTCTGCCGATCATACTAATACCAGGAGTCTCCAACTCCAGCTCTGCAACAACTCTAACGGCTTCTCATCAGGACTGGCTTGCCTAATCACCAGTCTATCCCCTTCCGGGCCAGAATCCCTTTGCGGTAAGGATGTTTGACCTCCTGCATTTCCGTCACTAAGTCGGCCATCTCCTTCAGCCAATCAGGGGCGTCACGACCGGTGATAACCAGATGCTGGGCTTTGTTGCGTACATCAAGGATTGATCTGGCCTCCGCTTCGGTCACCAGACCGAGCTTCATCGCCACGTTAAGTTCATCAAGTATAATCAGTTGATACCGGCCGGACTCGACTTTCTCGATAGCCAGCGAAATCCCCTCTTTGGCAGCCTTACGGTGCTCTTCAAAGCTTTTGGTGTCACCGAGGATACCAACACATCCCTCGCCTACAACATGGAGTTCAACGTTGGGAACAAGCTGTTTGAGGCCTTCCAACTCGCCGTATTTCCAGCTCCCTTTGATAAACTGGATCAGGCAGATATTCCAGTTGTGGCCAACCGCCCTGACGCACATCCCTAGCGCAGCCGTTGTTTTCCCTTTGCCGTCACCGGTGTATACCACCAAAAGTCCCTTTTGTGATTCCTTCTCTTTCTCTGCCATGATCCGACTTCGGGGCTTCAATCAGTCAGTTCAGTCACCTCTCAAGGTAACCGGCTGCCGCGCCAATGTCAATGAGCTGCTCTGGTTCCCTGGAGCGAAAGGCAACACACTGCAACCGATCAAAAACCAGATAAGCGGTCCTTTTGAGGCTATCCCAAAAATCGAGAGAGTCGCGTAGGGATGGGGCTTGTCTCTACCCAGCGCAAGGGTTTGTGGCGACACAAGGTCGCCACCTACGCGGGTTCAAACCACTTGTGGGACAACCTCTTTTCGTTTGACTGAGCAGCCTACTTTGTATATATTAGGTCAAGGATCGTCGAGTTTGTCGTAGTGACGCAAGGGCGACATGGTTTGTCAGGCGGAGGGAAGGGCTGAATGCATTTCACGAAAGCTGAAGAATACGGCATGCTGGGGATTCTGTACTTGGCTGAGAAGGACAGATATATCATAACATAGCTGGCGGAGATTGCCGAGGCTCAGGATATTCCCGAGAAGTTTCTGTCCAAGATTTTCCAGTCTCTGTCAAAAACGGGTATTGTGCGCTCATATCGAGGCGTTCGCGGGGGGTTTTCTTTAGGCAAAGATCCCGCCAAAGTCTCGATTAAGGAGGTCCTGGAAGCAATTCAGGGACCGTACCACCTGATGAAATGCATAACGGATATCAGAATCTGCGGCAAAGATACTTTCTGCGCCCTGAGAGAACTTATGATAATCGCCGAGAACAGGTTGGTCTCTACTTTTTAAAAAGTACACGCTGGCTGACCTCGGCAAATGGCAGAGGGCAAGAAAGGTTAGAGCCTGAGTTGCCGCTGGACCCCCATTTCACACAGATTCCGGTTTACAGCGGGCTGTCAAAGCATTATGTTTTTAAATTGATAGCGTTTTGCCAGGAGGATGTAAAAAGACGTATGCCGGTGAAGTCTGACCGATGGATAATTGAAATGGCTCGTCGCCACAATATGATCAAGCCCTTCTCGGAGAGCCAGGTGAAGACGGGGATTAGTTTCGGTGTCTCTTCTTACGGGTACGACATCAGTCTCTCCAACGAGTTCAAGATTCTCAACCCCCAGGGTCTTGATGAGATCGATCCCAAAAGCTCCTCGGCAGCGCCTTTTATTGATACCCGGGCAGACTCCATCCTGATTCCTCCCAACTCGTTTGTTCTGGCTCGGTCAAAAGAGTATTTCAAAATACCGCGTGACGTGCTCACGATCTGTCTGGGAAAATCGACTTATGCCCGCTGTGGGATCATTGTAAATGTCACCCCCTTTGAGCCGGAATGGGAAGGCTTCGTCACCATTTCACTTTCCAATACCGCCCCCCTGCCGGTACGTGTATACGCCAATGAAGGAATTGCCCAGGTAATATTTTTACAAGCTGAAGAAGAGTGTATCAATTCGTATAAGGACAAGAAAGGCAAGTACCAGGGCCAGAAAAGTATAACCCTGCCAAAGTCAAGCTAATTGCCGATACCCTATGAATAGGGTCTTTTTTCTTTCAACTTAGGAGTTTCAAGATGTCACATGAAGCTGTTAAAACAATAAGCAAAAACGAAGATAAAGCAGGGGAGAGAAAACACCGCATGGTCACGATAGACGGCAATACGGCGGCGGCCTATGTAGCTCATGCTACCAACGAGGTCATTGCTATCTATCCGATTACGCCCTCATCGAACATGGGGGAAGTCGCCGACGAAAGGTCCGCCGCCGGAATGAAAAACATCTGGGGCCTTATTCCCATAGTCATTGAAATGCAGTCCGAGGGGGGAGCATCCGGGGCGGTTCACGGCGCTCTGACAACCGGTGCCCTGACCACCACCTTTACCGCCTCGCAGGGGCTGCTTTTGATGATCCCCAATATGTTCAAGATTGCCGGGGAAATGACGCCTACTGTCTTCCACGTTTCAGCCCGTGCGATCGCTTCCCATGCGCTGTCGATTTTCGGGGATCACTCTGACGTCATGTGCTGCCGTTCCACCGGCTTTGGACTGATAGCCTCCGGTTCGATCCAGGAGGTGATGGATCTGGCTTTGATTGCCCAGGCGGCGGCGCTGGCCAGCCGGGTGCCGTTTGTGCATTTCTTTGACGGTTTCCGCACCTCGCACGAGGTCCAGAAGGTGGAAGAAGTATCGTTTGAAGATATGCGGGAAATGATCGATGAAGAGCTCATTGTTCAGCATCGGCGGCGAGCGCTGTCGCCGGATACCCCGACTATCAAAGGAACCTCGCAAAACCCCGATGTCTTCTTCCAGCATCGCGAGACAATCAACAAGTATTATCTGGCCGCGCCCAAGATTGTTCAGCAGGCAATGGACAAGTTCGCTGCCGTTGTGGGCCGTCAGTACAAGTTGTTTGACTATTTCGGCCATCCCGAGGCGGAGCATGTCCTTTTCATTATGGGCACCGGCGCCGAAGTAGCCCACGAAACGGTGGACGAGCTGGTGGCCCGAGGGGAAAAGGTCGCTTTGATCAAAGTTCGCCTGTATCGCCCCTTCTCACTCGAAGCTTTCGCCGAGGCTTTGCCGGCGACGGTCAAGAGGATTGTTGTGCTTGACCGCACTAAGGAGCCCGGCGCCGTCGGCGAGCCGATGTACACTGACGTCCAGGCGGCCGTCAATGAGTTGTTGGACAAAGGAACGGCCAAGTTCACCGATCGTCCGCTGGTGGTTGGCGGGCGCTACGGCCTCGGCTCGGCGGAGTTCAACCCGCCTATGGCCAAGGCCGTCTTCGACAATCTCAAGCTGGACAACCCCAAAGACCACTTTACGGTCGGCATAAAAGACGATGTCACCTTCACCTCACTCGAGCCCGACCTCAGCTTTGACCTCGAAGGAGAGAATTTCCGCGGCCTGTTTTACGGCCTCGGCGCCGATGGCACAGTGGGGGCAAACAAAAATTCAATCAAGATCATTGGCGATAACACCGACAATTTTGCCCAGGGATATTTCGTCTATGACTCCAAGAAAGCCGGAGCCATAACCGTTTCCCATGTCCGTTTTGGCAAGAACGAGATCCAAAAGCCGTACCTGATCACCTCCGGCCAGTTTGTCGCCTGTCACAACTTTTCATTCCTGGAAAAATACGACATGCTTGGCGATCTAACGGAAGGGGGCACGTTCCTGCTGAATGCTCCATACGGCCCAGACGAGGTGTGGGATAAGATACCACGCGAGGTGCAGCAGCAGATTATCGAGAAAAAAGCCAAATTCTACGTCATCGACGCTATTTCGCTGGCCAAGGAGCTCGGCCTTGGGGCGCGTATCAATATGATTATGCAAACGGCGTTCTTTTTGATCTCCGGCATCCTTCCCAAGGAAAAGGCGATCAAAGCCATAAAAAAGGCCATCGTTGACACCTACGGAGCCAAGGGCGAGAAAGTTGTCAACATGAACTATGCCGCCGTCGACGGCGCTGCCGGGGCTCTCAAGGAAGTTGACTATCCCCACGAAGTCACCAGCAGCATTGCCATGCCGCCGATTGTGCCTGATTTTGCGCCTGAGTTTGTGAAAACGGTGACGGCTGAGATCATAGCCGGCCGAGGGTATGGCCTGCCGGTTTCGGCCTTCCCCGATGACGGCACCTATCCCACCGGCACCACCCAGTACGAGAAGCGAAACATTGCGGTTGACATTCCAGTCTGGGACAAGGAACTGTGCATTCAGTGCAATATCTGTTCCATCGTTTGTCCTCACGCTGCCATCCGCCCCAAGGTCTTTGAGAAAAAGTACCTTGAGAAGGCTCCAAAGGATTTTCTGTACGTCGAAGCTCAAGGCAAACAGTTCAAGGGATTGTACTACAGTCTCCAGGTGGCACCGGAGGATTGCACCGGCTGTGAGGCGTGTGTCAACGCCTGCCCGGCGATCAAGAAAGACGAAGCCGGGAATAAGACTAACATTAAGGCTATCAACATGGCCTGGCAGGCACCAATTCGTGAACGGGAAAAGAAAAATTGGGATTTCTTCATGAATGTATTGCCTGATACTGATCCGGCATTATTCAAGATTGAGACTGTCAAAGGTTCCCAGTTTGTCAGACCGCTGTTTGAGTTTTCCGGCGCCTGTGCCGGCTGTGGGGAGACCCCGTACGTGAAATTGATGACTCAGTTGTTTGGCGACCGGGCGCTCTGCGGCAATGCAACGGGCTGCAGTTCCATTTACGGCGGCAACCTTCCCACGACGCCGTTCTGCAAGCGCGCCGATGGTCGCGGGCCGGCCTGGTCGAACTCGCTGTTCGAAGACTGCGCGGAGTTCGCTTTAGGGATGCGCCTGACAGCCGACCAGCTCAAGGGGTATGCGCTGGGTTTAGTTAAAGAACTGGTACCTGATATGTATGACGAACTTGCCGAGGCCGACCAGAGTTCACAGGAAGGCATCGAAAAGCAACGGGAGCGAGTGGCTGGACTGCTCCGGAAACTGGAGGGTCTCAACGGCGGCGAGAAGGTCATTGCCCTGAAGAATATTGCCCATTTTCTCGCGAAAAAGTCAGTCTGGGGCATTGGCGGCGACGGCTGGGCATACGATATCGGCTTTGGCGGGCTGGATCATGTCCTGTCTACCGGGAAGAATGTCAATCTGCTGGTTCTGGATACCGAGGTCTATTCCAATACCGGCGGGCAGATGTCCAAAGCTACCCCGCGCGGTTCCACGGCCAAGTTTGCCGCGGCCGGCAAGCCCCTTCCCAAAAAAGACCTGGGTATGATGATAATGCCTTACGGCAACGTTTATATTGCTCAAGTCGCCATCGGTGCCAGCCACAATCAAACGGTCAAGGCCATGGTTGAGGCCGAGCGCTTCAACGGCCCGTCGCTGCTCATCTGCTACAGTCACTGTATTGCTCACGGTATCGATATGGCTCACGGGCTGGAGGCCGAGGATAGGGCCGTGAAATCCGGCCACTGGCTTCTGTACCGATACAATCCGGACCGCATTAAAGAGGGCAAAAACCCACTGCAGCTTGACTGTAAGGAGCCGTCTATATCGTTTGAAGAGTATGCCTATTCCGAAACGCGGTTTAGGACCTTAAAGAGCAAGGACCCCCAGCGAGCCAAAATGCTGCTTGAGCTGGGCCAGAAGGACTGTGACCGCCGCTGGCATCTGTACTCGCAGATGGCTGCAATGGATTATTCCAAGTTCGCCTAATAGTTACGCTGCGGCAGAAAGCCCTAATATCGTTTTCTAACTGAGATATAACAAATTGTAGGGCAGGTCTCTCCGAGACCTGCCGAAAAATAGGCAGGAGTCAGAGACTCCTGCCCTACGATTTGTTGCATCGCAATTAGAAAGTGATACAATATAAGTTTTTAGTTGAATAGTCTCATATCTGCTCCGCGTAGCGGCGGGGCTTGTCCCCGCCGATGTCACGGGTGCGGTAATGGGGTGGCACAAGGCCACCTCCTACGCGAAAAAAGCAATTTGTACCAGAATAACTAAAAAACGTTATAACATCCTCTCTTAAGCGATAAGACAGCCCGGGTCGAACGGACCCGTTTTTTTGCGCTTTTAGCTGACGCCCCCTTCACTGAATCAAGAAAATCACCCGGCAATCCGATATAGTGGGAAAACAAACAAAATCAACAGTCAGGAGGAAGTATGCGTAGCAAAATTGCGGTAGTGGTCGCCTCTTTGTTCATTTTCTGTGGCGGCTCGATCCTTTCGGCAACCGAAACCGAGCAGGATATTATAAACCGCTTCTTGAAAAAGACGGAGACCAAACACGTCAAAAAGATCAGTTGGATAGCCGCCAATTTTACTTTGAATCGGATCAACCGGTACAATGACTACAACAAGTTCGCCAATTATTCGTCGACCCACTTTTCCAACACTAATCTTCCCTGGATCGGCGAGGCAAAATCGTTGGGGATCGACCTCGGGTTGTTGCTCGGCAAGAAGTTTGCCTGGTCTATCGGCGGCGAATACTGGTTTAAGCTGGGGACAAATCAGACCGGTTCGTTCAATTACACCCCCCCGGACGCCTCACCATCGGTCGTTGACAACTTGGTATCCGAAGTAACGGTCTGGGGCGTCAGCAGCGCTATCCAGTATTACCTATACAATCCTCCCTCAAAGTCCAACCTGCTAAACCGGCTGGCTGTACGAGTCGGCGGGAGCGTCGGCTACTATCAGGCCAACTGGGACCTGTGGGACGGATACCAGAATCTCAACCTGGCCACCTCAGCCCCAACCAGCACCAACACCACCTACAAAGGGGCAGCCCCGGCGTTTTCTATAAATGCAGGTGTCGATTATCCGTTGTCGTTTCTCGATATGGCTTTAGGAATAGACATTGGCTATTTGTATCTGAACTTTACCAACGTTTCCTGGTACAATCAATCAAACGAGGAAATTATCGCCACATACAACGGAGCCGCCGACGGCCGTGTGGTCCTGGGCCTTTCAGGCATACGGGGTAAGGTGGAACTGAAGCGATTTTTCAAGTTGTAGCAGGCACTCCAGAGTAATTCCCGTTGACAGGGCGACATTTCCTGCTATAATTGGCAGAATTGTGAAAAACAACAACGGAGAAACTTCAGCATGAAACACTCTTTGCTTCAACTTAGAAACCTGTGTCTTACTCTTATAATTCTGGCGTCGGCTCCCGCGATTGCCCTGTCAGCCGAAAGCATGCCGGCCGAGAAGGCCGGAACCATTGGAAAGCCGCAGGGAAAGATCGCCTTCATACGCGAAGGTAACGTCTGGGTCATGACCCCCAGTGGCGCCAACCAGGAGATGGTTTGCGAAGTAACTAACGCCGACGGGCGTTTGAGCTGGTCGCCGGACGGCAAAAATATAGTGTTCACGCGCGGGGGGCGGGTCGAATTCAAGGCGCCCGATTTCACTGGCGGATATTACAAAGTATATGATATTTTTCTGGCCTCATTGGACTCGGCTTACCAAAACAACAGGTTGTGGTGGCGTCGTCTCACATCCGACATGGGCAGCCGGGACCCGGAATGGAGCGCCGACGGGAGTAAGGTCATCTTCACCAAGGACATGAACGCCAACCTGGTAAACTCATATGAGCCAAATTACCAGGTCTGCATAATGGACCCCGAGGGAGCAAATATCGAGATCCTCCGCAAGGATTGGCAAGGCCAGGAGGAGTTTCTGATAGCGCCTTCCATGAATGCCAATGGAGACATTGCCTGTGTCAATGTCTATGAAAAAAGACAGCAGGGTATGGTGGTGCTGTCTAAAGACAAATACATGATCCCAATGGATACGGTCAAAGCCCTCGCTCTCAGAAACTCAACCTGTGTTGCCCCATCATGGTCAGGAGATGGGAAATGGCTGGCCTATGTTAATAACGATCTCAATGATGGCGGCTTATACATTGCCACTCCGGATCTAAAGAAAAGGTATCTGGTGTTCACTCCCCCGCCGGCAACAAGCCTGCATACCGTTTCTCCTTCTTTCTCCCCCGATTCCAAGTGGCTTACCTTTTCCACCGCTGATGGTTCTATCTGGATCTGTGACATCACCGGCAACGGCGCCCGAAGGCTCTCCGGCCCAGGCGAGGACAAGTTCCCCGTCTGGTCCAAGAATCCATAAGAATGGCCCCAAGGAAGTCGTATCCTGAAATCCCCTTTTCAACAAGGGAGTGATCTCTCTGCTGAGTTTCTCAAGTTATTTTTCAACTCCGTTAAAGATACATGGAGGTATTATCGTGGGTGGAGGACATCTCCGTTTGTCCGGTAAGCAATCATTCGAGACAACCTCATGAGAAGAAAAGTGGTATATCAAGGCGCCAACAGATACCGGGAATTCCTCTCTGCAGCCAAAATAATCACCGGCAAGATTTCTCGAATCGAAGGCGTGGTCGGTATTTTGGGAACAGGAGGAATTGGTCGCGGCTATTGTGATGACTATTCCGACCTTGACCTGATAGTTTATGTCGATCACAGTAGGGTCAAAGAGATAGACAAGTATATTGCCGTCGGTTGGCTAAGATATAAAGAGATAGACTTGGATACACCTGTGGAGTCCTATCAGAAAGCCCTAAATCAAAAGTCACCTTCAAGGTATTGGTCGCAGGTGATGAGATGGGACCGGCAGAATTCTCGACTGCTTTTTGATACGGAAGACAGAATTGCGAACCTATTGAAAGAAAAGCTTGTCTTCCCTGACTGGGAGCAAAAGAAACTTCTGGCGACTTATCGCCAAAACGTTGACGAGTACCTGAACTACAATTTCAAAATGTGGGAAATGAGAGGACGTGTCATTAATCTCGTAGATTCCCTGATCCGAGCAGTTGAACATATTATCCTCTGGATATACGCCAAGAACAAGAGATTCCAGCCGTACCTTCCCAAGTGGCTGTTTTATCATCTGGAGAATAATTCCGTGCCTGAAGCCAAGCATTTTAGCGCCCTCAAGAAAGTTTATCTGCAGCCAGTAGCTACAGTAACTCAGGCCAGGAAGGTCAGGAATGAGTTAATAAGGCTGTGCAAGAAAGTCGGCTTTAAACTTGAGTACGAAGATCTGGAAGCTCTCCATGAAGAGGAGAGAAGCAACTGGGAAAAGGCCGCAGATAATACTAAGTTCTATCTAAGTTGGTGAACAAAAGGTGGATCGCTCGCGATGGATAAACAAGACCAGCCGATTGAGTACCCGATCGACGGGACACTTGACTTGCATATGTTTGCGCCGGAAGAGACCAAAGAGGCGGTCGAGGAATACATCCGAATCTGTCTTGAAAAGAACATCACGACTATCCGCATTGTGCACGGCAAGGGGATCGGCGTCAAAAGGGAAATCGTGCACAACCTACTCAAGAAGCACCCCAATGTTATCCGTTATCGGCACGAGGGCGGTTCCGGCGGAGGCTGGGGGGCAACAGTGGTTGATCTCAGGTCATAATATCCCGTTAAGCTAAATTGAGAGAGGGGGCAGATGTGGGGAGGCTGTCCCACAAGTGGTGTGGAACCGCGTAGGTGGCGACCTTGTGTCACCACAAGCCCTTGCGCTGGGCGGAGACAAGCCCCGCCCCTACACGACTCTGCCGACTTTTGGGACAGTCTCTGGACATCTGCCGCCCACGAAAATGCCCCTTCAGAGTGTAGAAAACCCATTACTAAAGTGAAACCCCGCCGGAACCGGCAGGGTTTCAATGCAGCTGAAAACCCTCCATAAAAGGAGGCGAGGTGAATTGTCTCCAGTGGAGACTACTTTAACAAAAGCATCTTCTTGGTAGCGGCGAACTCTCCAGCATGCAGGCGATAGAAGTAAACACCGGAAGCCATATCAGACGCGTCCCACTCAATCGAGACGACGCCAGACTCGGCCTCGCCGGCAAACTGAGTCACTACCTGACCGGTTACGTTGTAAACGGTCAGCGTGTACTCACTGGCAACCGGCAGGTTGAAGCTGATAGTGGTCACCGGGTTGAACGGGTTGGGATAGTTCTGGTTCAGAGCGAAGTTGGCCGGAATCTCCGTCGTCTTGACCACGGCACCTTCGTAACTACCCAGCTCAATGCTGACAACGTTGCCGTTGGCATTGAGGAACTCACCGCTGAAGCCGTTACCCTCAAACGAGTAAACCAGCACGCGAGTGACGTTCTCCTCGGCATTGTAGGCGTACTTGATGTCCATGTTCTCAGCCAACAGGGTCGGGATGACATCACCTTCGATAACGACTAAGGCCGCGCCCATCTCCTTATCGACGGATACCACGCAATTATTAATACCATAGGTAGCGGTCACTGGGATGAGTTTCGGATACGGCTGAGCGTCGCCGATAATGATGCGGATCTGGTAGACCAAATCACCCACCGATAGCACCAGGCCGTCAGCATTGACGTCGCTGGCGGCAATCTGACCATCAGGGTTGACGTGGAAGACGCCAAGGCCATAGATGAAGTAGTTGCTGTACAAGACCGCGTCAGCGATCTCGTTGGCAAGGCCATTGAGGTTGATGTCGCCGCGAGCGTCAAGCGACTCGGCACAAACTATGTCGATCCCGCCATTGTAGAAGTCAAGGCACCGAATTGGCCGCTTATCCGGTTCATCCATGCAGGGAACCTCCTGCATACCGAAATAGGTCGGCCAGCCGTAGTAGTGATTGGTGATATCCCAGTAGTATACCCCGTGCGGCCCCTCAACAGAACCCGGGAGAGAGTCTTCGCCAACATAGTCAAAGACCTCCTTCTCTACCCACAGCGTATCACCAGTCCTGTCCGAGATGCTGTTGTCACCGCAGTCCGTCCAGAAGAAGCGGATCGGTATATAAGTGCACTCAAAGGTTCGGTCATCGGTAACCAGGAATTTCATTTCTGCCAGTTCATGTGGGTCGGTATCGGGCGGGCCGAAGCAGGACGGGTGGTAGGGGCCATTGTTGGTTTCCGCAATAGCGATTATTCGCAGAAGCCCTGACGGACAAGGGTCGCAGTTGCCCTGGAAACCATGGCGGTAAGCCCAGTATTCCCAATCACAATCTTCCAGCAACTGCCCGGGTGTCGCTTCGATGAAACTGAGTGCAGAGGCGTCATAGGCAATCAGGAAATCAAAGCCGCCCATTTCGATTGGATTATCTTCCGTTGTAATCGAAACAAACTCATACACACCCTGAATCGTTTTATGGGTTTTCTCAATTACGATGTCCGGGCATCCCTCACATGGCACTATCTCCACCTCAACATTCACCGTACACTTCGCTGAAAGTCCGCAGGAATCAGTGGCGGTCAATACTATCGTGTTGGTTCCCTCTACCGGCGTGAAGCAGACCGAACCGCTAATTAGTGTGCCAGGTGAAGCCCCGCACGAGGTTAGGTTTCCGTCCGGATCATAACAGCTAAAGCCGGGAACGCAAATTTCACTCAGGTCGCAGACAAACAGCGTGTCATCATCCGGACAGGTGGCCACCGGCGGGCTGTTGAGCTCCACATAGACAAACGTCGTGCACACGTCAACAGCAGCACAGGAATCAACACACTCCAAAATCAGCTGGTTCATACCCACCACCGGCGTAAAGCAGTACTGTCCTCCGCCAAAGGGACTGCCGTTGATCGTAGAGTAATAAAAGTTGCCATCCGGATCATCACAACTAAAGCCGTCCACACAGAGCGTGGTGTCAAGCGAACAAACAAAGAATGTATCCGGCGATGGACAACTGGCCACCGGCGGGCTGTTGAGATCAACATGGACGATCGTTGTGCACTGATCAACGGCTCCACAAGAATCAATACATGCTAAGATTATACTGTTATCGCCCTGCTGCGGCACGAAACAGACCGAATCACCCTGGAGGGCGACGGGAGCGCCATTGACCGTCACGGTCGAGGTGCCGTAGTTGCCGTCCGGATCGTCGCAGCTAAAGCCGCTTATACAGATAGTAGTATTGAGCGAACAGACAAACAATGTGTCTGCAGCGGGACAATAAGCCGTCGGTGGGCTGTTGACTTCTACATATACAAACGTCGTGCACACGTCAACCGTAGCGCAGGAATCAACACACTCTAAAATCAGTTGGTTCATACCCAACACCGGCGTAAAGCAGTACTGACCGCCTCCAAAGGGACTGCCGTTGATGGTGGAATAATCAAAGTTATTGTCAGGATCATCACAGCTAAAGCCATCCACGCAGATGGAGGTGTTAAGCGAACAGACAAAGACCGTATCCGGCAACGGACAACTGGCCTCCGGTGGGCTGTTAAGTACCACGTAGATGTTCGTCTGGCAGGTATCCGCCTCGCCGCAGTCATCAGTGGCTATTAAAGTTATTGTATTAGTTCCTTCTACCGGCGTGAAGCAGACCGTATCGCCGCTGAGCGTGCCCGGTGAGGCCACACACGAGGCCAGGTTACCGTCGGGATCACTACAGCTAAAGCCCGGAACGCAAATGTCGTTCAAATCGCAGACAAACATTGAGTCATCAACGGGACAAGTCGCCACCGGAAGTCTGTTTAGCGTTACATTGATCGTCATCTGGCAGGTGTCAGCAGCGCCGCAGGAATCAACACAGATTACATTGAGAATATTCGCTCCCTCCACCGGCAGAAAACAGTACTGGCCACCGACAATCGGAACGCCGTTCACAGTGCAGTAGTCACAGTTGTCATCGGGATCATAGCAGATGAGACCGTCAATGCAGATCGTATCTAACTCGCAAACAAACAGGCTGTCGTCGCCGGGACAGGGAGCCACCGGTGGACTGTTGAGTTTGACAAAGATGGTCGTCTGGCAGGTATCTGCCTCACCGCAGGTATCGGTGCATATCAGCGTCAGAACGTTGTCTCCCTCAACCGGCGTAAAGCAGTACGAGCCGCCTCCAAAGGGACTGCCGTTGATGGTCGAAGAGACTGCGTTGTAGTCCGGATCGTAACAGACAAAACCGTCAAGACAAATGATCGACAGTTCGCATAAAAACAGGGTATCATCATCCGGGCAGGTCACCACCGGCGACTCGTTCAGGTCGACGTTTACCGTGGTCACACAGGTATCAGCCGCCCCACAGGTATCCCACACCACCAGGGTCAACTGGTAGCTGCCGGCAGTGTCGGCGTAGAAGCAGACTTCACTTTCCACAGGGTCAAAGGTCCCAATGGGACTGACCTCCCCACTGATACCGTCATCCGGATCGACAATCGATACCGAGTAGCAGATCGTCTCCGGAACGCAGAGGAAAGTGTCAATCAACGTCGGGCACGTAAGCTGCGGAACCACGTTCTGCTGCACCGTTACCTGCGTCGTGCAAAGATGCACAAAACCACACGCGTCAGTGGCGGCAAAGATAATCTCATAGGTGCCCGTATCAGGGGGCGTGAAGCAAACGGTGTCACCGCTCAGCGTCCCCAAAGAAGGTACACAACTGACAAGGTTGTTGTCGGCATCATAACAGCTAAAACCGGAAAGGCAGATTTCACCCAGCTCACAGAAAAACACCAACGTATCATCCGGACAGGTCGCCACCGGTGGGCTGTTGAGGTCAACGTGTATTACCGTCTCACAGGTGTCGGCTTCGCCGCAAGTATCGGTGCATATCAGCGTCAGAACGTTGTCTCCCTCCACCGGCGTAAAGCAGTACGAGCCGCCTCCAAAGGGACTGCCGTTGATGGTCGATGAGACTACGTTGCCGTCCGGATCATCACAGGAAAAACCGTCTATACAAATATCCGAAAGATCACATACAAACAGGGTGTCATCACCGGGGCAGGTCGCCACTGGAGGACTGTTAAGGCCAACGTGTATCACCGTCTCACAGGTGTCGGCTACACCGCACGTGTCAGTGCATATCAGCGTCAGGATGTTGTCTCCCTCCACCGGCGTAAAGCAGTACGAGCCGCCTCCAAAAGGACTGCCGTTGATGGTCGATGAGACTACGTTGTCGTCCGGATCGTCACAGGAAAAACCGTCTATACAAATATCCGACAGATCACATACAAACATAGTGTCGTCATCCGGACAGGTCGCCACCGGAGGGCTGTTGAGGTCAACGTTTATTACCGTCTCA
>Ga0307437_1000065_pt1 | contig 74085 bp, 101 predicted proteins | sample SalMarWE160390MG_FD_202146 | JGI IMG/M metagenome (GOLD analysis project Ga0307437, IMG submission 202146) | Salt marsh sediment microbial communities from the Plum Island Ecosystem LTER, Massachusetts, United States - WE1603-90 | ecosystem: Environmental > Aquatic > Marine > Intertidal zone >...
ATCTTTTTGTTACCCGGAAGCCTCGCCCATTTCAGCAGCAGTTTTTTGAAAGTTTCTTTGTCAATCTCTCCAAACGTCACGTAATCTTTCACCTTCTGTAGCATGCCCTTGTAGCTGTCTCTGTTATCTATAACTATACAGTTATTAGTTTTTTCGAGATTGAACATCTTTAAAGTATCCTTTATCTTCCTCTCCAAATTCACCGTTCCTCTGACCCTTATCACTGCAACTCTATCCACCGGACTCACCTTCCTTTGATCCCTCTTCTTTTACTTTACTCTTCTTTGATTCATCCCTTTTTACCATATCTTCTTTTGAGTCCTCTTCTTTTATTTCCTCTTCCTTTGTCTCCTCTGTGACTGGAGCGGGCTCCTTTATCGATCCATCAATTATACCGAGGCCCCTTATATGTCTTTCCTGACAGCTCATATTATTTGCATTTTTAAGGCAATCGAAGATCGCTTTTGCAAAGTTGATAGTTGTTTGTGTCTGTCCAAATGATCTTGACCAAATATCTGTGATCCCCGCAAGTTTTATTATTTTTTTGCCTACATCACCTATAGTAAGTCCCAATCCTCTCGGTGCAGGAAATAAAGTAACTGTAACACTTGAAGATCTTCCAGTAACTTTAAATGGAATAGAGTGGGGTGTTCCACAGCCGCATTCCCATGATCCACAACCTCTCTTTACTCTTATTATATTTAATTTCGCATTATTCAGTGATTTTCTGATGGCTGTTCCTACCTCGTTGGCCTTACTCTGTCCTAAGCCAACAAGCCCATTTTTGTTTCCTATTGCACAAATTACATTGAATTTTACTCTTCTACCTGAATCTGTCATTCTCTGCACCATATTAATATCAATGATCTCCTGGTTTTCCCTATTTGTCACCTCAGGAAGTAAAACGTCAACTATTTCGGGCTCTCTGATAGAGATTCCTTTTGAGATTATCTCTTCAATGCTTGTGATTTCTCCTGCTTTTACCATTCTTCCCAGGTTTGTCTTCGGTATCCATTCTTCCTTGTTCATACAATCTCCTCTATCTTATTCTTAATCTCGTCAAAATGAACTGGCAATTCTTCGGGTTTTAATCCTTTCTTGATATAGTTACTGAATTTTTTGGAGTATTCTTCCTTATTAAGTTTGGAGGCATAATCAGCTATATGTTCTCCCCGTATTCTTTTTTTATCCGGGAGTATCTTTTCGTTATGTGGTATTTCAATACCTGCGTCTATCACTCCCCTGAGAGCAGCAAAAATATTTGCTCCCTTGGTGGCAGATTTGAGTCCAATATCTAATATAGTACCATCTATACCCTCCTTCTTGATCTTGTATCCGCATAACAGTCCTGTTAAATAAGCAGCAGTACAATTTCCACAGTGACCTTTGTAACCCATTTTCTCGAGCTCTTTGGAGTGTGCAGAAACTAACGTTCTATCTCCACTTTTTTCCGATCTTACTATCTGGATATTTATGTGATTCAAAGAAGTCCTGATTACCATTCTATGTTTCCCTGACATTACTAATTTATATCTCTGATCATAATCTGTTATTCCCATTCTTCTTCTTTTGAAAGCTAATTTCTTCATTTGATCACCGTTTTGCGTACCCTCGCTCAGTTATATAGGAGTTCATATATGCCACGCTTCTAAATGCTCCACTTCCTGCCATTCTATAAAGTTTTCGATAACTCTTAGGCTCAAGTTTATTTTTCTCTCTTAAATCTCTAAGTTCTCTTCTTAAAGGTCTTATTGTGTTTATCCATGCTCTTTTTTTATTCATTCTAGCTGTTTTCTTTCCTTTCCTGCTTCCATGGCCTCTTCTTCTTCCCAGTTTCTTCTTTTTATGGAGAATTCTTGCTCTACCCCTGCTTATAGATACTTCCGGTCTTTTTTTTATTATGCCATCTCTTACCAGCTTTTTAACATCTCCTCTCGTTATAGCCATGCTTACTTTATCCCTTTCTTCCGGATTTATCCAGATCCTGTGTACTCCACATCCAAGAATCTCGGCTGCAATTCTCTTTTGTACCTTTACATTCATAACCATCACTCCTGAAATACAATTCCAAGCTCTTCAGCTTTCTGTTCTATTTTTTCTCTATCTTCATCACTCAATTTTTTGGAAATGACAAAACTTTGAGCATAATCCTTAATATTTACATTATTTACCATGTCTTCCTCACTACTTACCTTGATAAACTTTATTTTCGGATTCAAAAGTTTTAAATCTTTTTCTAATGCCTTTTTAAGAATTTCAATCTTTTTCTTTGTTCCTACATTCCCTATTCTCACGGCGACATCTTTTAGATTCTCCAAATCATTTACATTGTGAACCAGTACCTCCGGGAGTCCGCAGGGATGGTATCCCCTCACAAGCTTCGGATTTCTATATCCTATATTTACTACAGGAGGATTTCCTTTAAGTTTCCTTCTCATCTTTGAAGAATGTCCTCTTGGTTTTCTCCATGCAGGTTTATTTTTGAACTTTATAAATCTCCATGTTTCCTGTCTTAAAAACTTCGGTCTTTTTCTATTTTTTTCCTTTTTGATCCTGAGTAATCTTTCATTCATCTTTACGCACCTTCAACCAGGTATATACCGTCCTGAAATACTCGCGTATCCCTTTTCTTTATTCTTGTAGCCTGTTCTATATTTGCAGATGTCTGACCTACTTCTTCTTTGTTTATTCCTCTTACTGTTATTGTATCTCCTTTAATTGTAACCTTAGTATCTCCAACGATCTTTGCGAATCTGGGATGCTTTTCGCCTAAGAAATTGTAGATGCCTACTTTATTCCCTTCTATCTTTACATTCATTGGAAAGTGAGCATAAACTATCTTCAATGTGTATTGAAATCCTTCTTCTATCCCTTTGATCATATTCACTATGTGCGCTTTAGTTGTTCTTATCATTGCTATGTCTCTTTTCCTATTGGAGGAAGAGGATATCCTGAGTTTTCCATCTTCATTCTTTATTATAATACTTGGATAATCAAAAACTCTATGAAGTTCTCCATTCTTACCTTTAACTTTAATGGTATTCCCTTCAAACTTGAGTTCCACACTCTCAGGAACTGTAATCTCTTCTATATCTACTACCATAATCTCACCTAATACACATACGCTAACAATCTCCCGCCTGTTTCGTTTTTATATGCATCTCTGTGGCTCATGATACTCTTGGGAGTTGATATAAGTAATATCCCAAAGTTTTTCGCAGGCAAGAATCTTTTTTCCCATTTTTCAAACTCATCTTTCTTCACAGGAAATCTGGGCTTTATTACGCCACACTTATTTATATTTCCTATAAGTTCTACCTTATAATTTCCGGATTTTCCATCGTCTATAAATTCAAAGGCACCAATAAAGCCGTAATCTTGCATTATCTTTAATATATTTCCAATTGTTTTGGATGCGGGTATTAACACCTCATTTTTTCTAGCTCTTTCATAATTCGTTATATTGGAAAGTGCATCTGCCAAAGGATCGTTTAACATTTTTACACCTCATACATATTTCTTGAAACCTAATTTTGGTGCTACCTCTCTAAAGCATCTTCTACAGAGGTATAACCCATATCTTCTTATTACAGCTTCATGACTGCCGCATCTTCTGCATTTTCTGCTTCCTTTACTCATAAACATTCACCTTAAACTGCTCTTTAATAAAGTTTATCCCTTCCTCTTTTTTTATCCTATGATTTGGAGAGATCTTTCTTCTTTTTATCCTCCTTCTTTTGATCCTGTATCCCTGTCTTTCCAGTGATACACAGACATCCATTCCAAAAACACCTATCTTTGGATCATACCTTACTCCTGGGAGATCTATGTGCTCTTTAACACCAAATGAGAAGTTACCATACATATCAAAATGATCTGAACTTATCTTATTTTCTACAGCTTCAAAAGCATCTTTTAAGAATTCATAAGCTTTTTTACCTCTCAAAGTTGCCTTTACAGCTATAGGTTCATTTTTTCTGATCCCGAAATCTTTATTAGTCTGCTTTGCTTTTCTTTTTATGGGCTTCTGATCTATCAAATTTTCTAACAGTGACTCAGCATTTGCAAGTTTTTCCCCCGACTCTCCGATACCCATATTTATAACTACCTTTTCTATTCTTGGTCTTTCCGTCTTATGCATTAAGCCACCTCCGGTATCGAGATTAAACTTTTTCCTTTCCCAACTACATATACGTACTCTTTCAATGTCTTAAATCTCTCCCTTTTGTTTTCCAAGGTAACAGTACTGTGACCAGTTTCTCTCTTATCTATCTCCACAATTTTTCCAATCTTTGAAACGTTGTTTCCCTTTACCACGAATCCCAAGGTGCCTTTCTTAAATGGAATGTGCTCTCTTATCTCTTTTTTATTTAAATCGTAAAGTATCGTATCGTGAACGTTATAAGTATTGTCTCCGACTATATTTCTCCCATCATGGAGACTTAACTGAACTACGCCATTTTTTAAAAGTGTTTTACCCCTTATACTGAAAATTTTCAGGTCTTTCTCCTCTTTTTGAATCTTGTAAAGATATATTTCGCCCTTTCTGTTTGGAAGAACCCTATAACACTCCTTTGTTTTTGGTATCTCTACACTATCCATCACACCTACAGGAAATCTTTCATCCTTCCTTATTCTTCCATCTACGAGTACCAAACCTCTGTTTAAAATTATCTTTGCTTCTCTCTTCGTCTGCGCATATCCAAGATAATCTCTCAGTATGAACAATAAAGGAATTGCTTTTTCGCCTGAATGTGGACCCGGGATATTTTTAACTGTCCATTTTTTATTTTTCCTATGAATTTTCCATATTTTCGGAGCTTTCGATCTTTTTAGGCTCTTTTTTTCTCCTATTCTCGTCATACCCCTCTCCTCTCAATAATTTTTGCTCTTTCCTCATCTTTAAGATCCAGATCGATTATCTCAACATTTGATGGGTGAAAAGGTATATTTACTTCTGTACCGTCTGTTTTCTCCCTCGTAACTTTTTCAACAAGTATTCTGTTACTCTTCAGATCTACCTTCATAACTTTACCCTCAGAGAATATGTAATCCCCTCTCAGCACCCTTATCTTGTCTCCCTTCCTGACAGGTAAACTCCTTATACCGTACTTTTCTTTGAGATTTACAGACAACGGTGCTGACATAAACTTCTGTTTTTTATGTAAAGGTGCATTAAAATGCTTTTTTCTTTGTTTTCTCCTTTGTATAGTCATAAAATCACACTCATAATATCATATTGGCAATTCCAGATAATCTTACCCATTTTTCAGCAGCTTCTTTAGCTACAGGCCCTTTTATCTCAGATCCCTTGGGCATTCCCTCGGGAGTTACTATTACCGCTGCATTATCATCGAATTTCACTCTCATTCCATCGAGCCTCTTGTACTCTTTTCTTTGCCTTATTATAACAGCCTTGACAATTGTCTTTCTTATATCTGGTTTTCCTTTCTTCACAGATGCCACGATCATATCGCCAATACCTGCGGAAGGATACCTTCTCAATGTACCCTTGTAGCCTATGACAGAGATAATCTCAAGTTCTTTTGCTCCAGTATTATCTGCGCAGACCAAACTGGATCCTGTTATCAATGATCTTATTGGTCTTATAGGAGATCTACCTCTTGTAGCTCCAGCTCCTTTCTTTACCATTAGATCACCTCAATTACAACAAAACTCTTTGTTTTACTTATAGGTTTACATTCTGCAATCTTTACATTGTCTCCTAGTTTTGCATTAATACAGGGGGGATTGTGAGCAGTAATTTTTGAAGATTTCTTTGCGTACCTCTCATATTTAGGGATATACTCCAAAAGCTCTCTTTTTACAACTACACTGTTACGCATTTTGTCGCTTATTACGACGCCTTCAAGTATTCTTCCCCGGGTTTTCAAATTCCCGTGAATAGGACAGTTTTTGTCCTCACATTCCATTTATTTCACCTCTTTATCCTATTTTCAGGTCTTCCTACTATATATTTTCCATCTAACACAGTTCCATCCATTTCAATGGTGATATTTTCTTTTATAAGCTTTCTTCCGTCATCGAGGGTCAGCATATTCCTTGTTTCATCAATCACAGTACCTGTGATCCCGATATATGCTTTATTCACGCTCTTTACTACTTTGATTTTTTTGCCAATCAGCTCTCTTTTCATGTTCTTATCATTTCTTTGCTGTATCCCATGTCGACTAATATATCTTTTGCTTTTCTTATATGATTCCCTTGTAATTCAATTTTTCCTTTTTTTACTGTTCCACCGCAGGCACACTTCGATTTCAGCATCTTACAGAGCTCAGTGAGCTCTATATCATTGCTGTTGATTCCTTCTATGACGGTCATCAGCTTTCCGAATCTCCTTCTTGAGGTATAGATCTTTATCTGCTGTTCCGGTATTGCAATCTCTTCGCATACACAAAGTTCCTTAGGCAACCCACATATTGGGCATATATCAGGCATTACTTCCTCCTCTCTGTTTCTTTTATTATTGTTTTTATTCTTGCCATCGTCCTTCTCAACTCTCCAATCTTTCCTGGATTCTCAGGTGCACTACCCGTAGCACATAGTGCCTTTTCCCTGGAAAACTCAGACTTGAGTTCGCCAAGTTTTTCATACATCTCTTCTATTTCCATTTCTCTTATCTCATCCTTTCTCAGTATCGCCATATTACTCCTCCTTAACTTCTTTAGGTTCTTTCTTTATTTCTTTCTTAGCTTCTTTCTTAACTTCTTTAGGTTCTTTCTTTATTTCTTTCTTAGCTTCTTTCTTAACTTCTTTAGGTTCTTTCTTTATTTCTTTCTTAGCTTCCTCCTTAACTTCTTTAGGTTCTTTCTTTATTTCTTTCTTAGCTTCTTTCTTAACTTCTCCTTTAATACTTGTGTCTTCTCCTTTATCTTCTTTTTCTTCGATGAGATATACTTCATCTGGCAAAATAACATCAGAAGGCATTATCTTAACAGTAACACCCATGACACCAAGTTTTAATTTTGCTATTGAATATCCCCGATCCACAAGTCTCTGGGCAGGTTCTCCGCACTTTTTTAGGTACCCAGTTGTGAATCTGACAGTTCTCGATCTCCCCCCTGAGAGTTTGCCCGAAATTACTATCTCGGCTCCTTTAGCTCCTCTATCCATTATTTTTCTCAGAATTTTGTATGCCGTTCTTCTGTGATGATATCCCCTCTCCAGATCAGACGCAGTCCTATGGGCCATAACATTCGCGTTTAATTCTGGATTTTTGATCTCTTCTACCTCTATTTGAGGATTTTCAATATTGAATGTTTCTCCAAGATCTTTTGTTAACTCTCTTATTGATCTCCCTTTCCTTCCTATCACCAAACCAGGAGTTTCTACCTTCACTATTATCCTCGTCCCTAAAGGGCTTCTCTTTATATCCACTCCACCGTATCCCGCTCTCTCTAAGTATTTAGCCAAATATTCAGCTATTGATGTATTTTTAAGATTTTCCTCTATGATTTTTCTTTCAATTACCATTATATTTCCTCCACTACTACCTCTATATTTGTTGTACACTCGTTGAACGGCGTTGCCCTTCCATACGCCCTAGGAATCCAGCCTGGAATAACAAGACCTTTGTAAGCAGAAATATGAATTATTCTCAGTTTATCTAGATCCAATCCTTTATACTCTGCATTTGATTTCACTTCTTCTAGGAGTCTTAAGATCCTCTTAGAGGCTTTCACAGGGTATCTGCCAGTATCCCATTTATACAATCTCTTGTGACCCATCTTTTTTCTGTACCTTTTAAAGGGTACAGCTTTTTTCATCTCAATTACTTCTTCCAGATATTTTTTGGCGTAACTTAATTTCCTATCTTTAAGTTCTTTACAGATTTCTCTCGCATGCTTTGGAGATATCCTGAGATCCTTACCAAAAGCCTTTGCAATCTTCAATTCATCTTCAAGTTTTACAGAATATCCCATTTAATCACCTTAATGGCACATACAACGACGATTTTGTAGCCCCTACACCAGGAGCGGAGTGTTTGACCTGTTTTCTTGTCAATGCAAACTCACCAAGATAATGTCCTATCATCTCCGGAACTATCGTAACAGTCTTAAATCCATTACCCTGGTGGATCCCTACCTTAAGTCCTACCATCTCGGGTAATATTATCATGTCTCTGGAATGTGTTTTAACGATCACTTCTTTTCCATCTTCCAAAGACTTCTTTGCTTCTCTCACCCTTACCATAAGTTTTTTTTGTCTTTCCGGGAAGTCTCTCTTCAATGTTCTTCTCTTCCTCGAAGGAAGTAAGGTGATAAACTTATCCATAGGCATTTTTTCAAGTTCTTTCATTGAATATCCTCTATAAGTAAATTCCTTTTTAGCCATTTCTATCTCCTCTTTCCAGTCCTTTTTGCAGATATGAGTCCAACTTTTCTTCCTGGTGGTGTTCCTCTGGAGACTGTAGATGGCCTCCCAATGTGCTGATGTCCGCCTCCACCAAATGGATGATCAACTACATTCATAGCTACCCCAGAAACTCTAAAGAAGGGTCCAGCTTTGCTTCTATAAGCATGATACTTTTTGCCAGCTTTCACAAAGGGTTTTTCCTTTCTTCCTCCTCCTGCAACAATCCCCACTGTGGCTCTGCATTTAGATTTAAATGTTTTCATTACTCCAGAGGGTAACTGGACAATGCATTCACCTTCTTTTCTTGATATTAAAGTTGCAAAACTTCCAGATGATCTTATAAGCTTACCTCCATCCCCCGGAGTCACCTCTATGTTGTGGAGAAGAGTTCCTTCAGGCAGATTTTCCAGGGGGAGCGTGTTTCCTATCTTTACCGGTGCATTTTCGCCTATACTTATACGTTCACCGATCGTTATCGACTCAGGAGCCAAGATATGCCCTTTCACTCCGTCTTCGAACTTCACTTTTGCTAGAGGTGCAGTTCTCGCACAGTCAAAGATTATATCTATAACTTTTCCATGTATAGTTTTACCAGCTTTCGGGTATCTAATTTTATATTTATACCTGTGAGACGGTGCTTTATACACACTACTGGATCCTTTTCTCTGGGATCTTGTTCTGTGGCCCATTTAGAACACCCCTATCTTCGTGGCAACTTCGTCTGCAAGATACTCCTCTTTCAATTTTACGTACGCTTTCTTTCTTCCATCTGGGAGGATCATCGTATTTACCTCAGCTACTTCCACTTCATATAGCTCTTCAACAGATTTTTTGATCTCTATTTTTTTAGCGTTTCTTCTTACTATAAAAGCAAGTTTATTTTCACTCTCCATCATTGTAACATTTTTTTCTGTAATAAGGGGGTAGGCTAGAATATCATAAGGATCCATTTATACACCTCCAAAAAGAGAATCTAATTCTTTAAAAGCAGATTTTGTCCAGATCACAAGACGTCCTGGTTCAGTTCCTGGAGCAAGATACTCTGCTCCGAGATTCCTTACCTGCACAACATCAACACCTGGATGATTTCTCGCTCCATAAAAAATACCTAAATTCTTAGATACAACTATCAAAGGGCCCTTTTTTCTTTTATATTTCCTTCCTCTCATCTTTCCTTTTCCTGCCCTTATCTTCTTCTTTTTAGCTCTGAGAATATCCTCCCATATACCCAGGGTTTTGAATATCTCTCTTGTGTCCGATGTTTTCTTCACCTTTTCAAACTTGTCTTCTACAACTAAAGGTAGTTCTTTTACATTGTCTATTTTATGTCCTCTGGCAAGAACAACGTCTCTGTCTGACGTAAAAGCTATAGCAGAAGCTATGGCAAATCTTCTCTCCTTTTTATTTATCTTTTCTTTGTATTTTTTTTCAACTTTCGGAGGGAAAGCCTTTCTTCCGCCCACGGCAGATGTTACAAAAGCTGCTCTTCTCGGACCTGATTTCATTCTCGGTACCCTCGATATCCCTCTGTTCTTTCCAGGCGACTCTGCAGATGTTCTTTTTCCGGCTTCTACGTATGTCCCGTAAGGCTGGATTCTGTGAGTAATACTTGCCAGAACAGCTCTCTTTATTAAATCTTCCCTTTTTTCAGTATTAAATACTCTTGGGACTTCAATTTTTTCAATAATTTCTCCATCTAAAGAATAAACGTTAATTTGGGACATTTATCCACCCTGTTGAGATCTTGTAGAGATAAAAGTTATTTTTGGAGCTCCTTTTGGGAGATGAATAGGTTCTCTTATACATGTCCTCATTCTAACTAACCTTTTTTTACTCCCTGGAACGCTTCCCTTCACAACAGCATACTCGTTCTTCAAAACTCCATAATTCAAAAACCCCCCTTTTGGTGTTATGTCCTGAGAATCGATCTTTAAAATCCTTTTATTGTACTCAGTTCTTTTGCTGTAGCCCATCTGCCCGGCCATGGGCACCGTCCACATAGTTCTCCTAGGTTTCCACGGCCCTATACTGCCCACGTGTCTTTTCGCATCATTCGTTTTTCGATTCTGAATCTTGACACCCCATCTTTTTACCTGTCCCTGGAATCCCTTTCCTTTCGTAATGGCTATTACATCAATGTAATCTCCGTCATTGAAAACCTCTTTTATACCGATCTCTTTTCCCAGGATACTCATGCAGTATTTTATTTTCTCTTCCACATCCTTTCCTCCTATACCTATCTCCATTATCTCAGGTTTCTTTTTGAATCCTACCTTTCTTGGCGTTGTTGCAGCTATGATCCTCACATCATCAGGTTTTAAAGTATCAATCTTAACTTCTTTCTTTTTTTTGGGGTTGCTGATCTTCCTTTCCACATCCTTGATAGGTTCTGCCCACATCTCTTTCAATACCTTTCCCTCTCTGTAGAATCTTACACCGGCTATATACACGGGAGGGGTCTCTACTATCGTTACAGGTATCTGTAACTCCTTTCCTTTTGTAATCGCATGTACTCTGTCATCTACTTTAAACACGTGCGTCATCCCGGCTTTGTATCCCGGGAAATCCAAGAGTTTGCATTTTTCGATCTTCGGCCAACTACTTATCCTTGGATAAATTCTCTTTGCTCTTTTTCTTGGAGTGTAAGCAAGTGATCCTCTTCTCGGTCTGTGACCTTTTCCACTAGATGTACCCATAACTCTAACCTCCATTAATCTGGAAAAATGAGAAATGATGTTTCTGCTACATCATTCCTTAAATATGTATTAGCTTCATATGCTTTTTATATACTCAGCCATTTTACTTTTTCCAGAATGCCTTTAAATATCTTTCGTTCATACTTCTCAAGCTTATTGTGTTATATGCTTTCTGATTTCTACAATTTTAACTTTAAATATCAATGTTTCTCCAGCCAGAGGATGATTTGTATCCACCACAATCTCTTTTTCATTTATCTCAATTACCTTGCCGCTTCCATATTCTGTATACATCATGTCCCCAACTTTAAGGGTCCCTGTGTCCAAAGTTATAATGAATTTTCCATCTTCCTCTTTTACAGATGCGGCTCCATTTTTTGTATTCAGTTTTGGTTCAAAGATTCTTTCGATCGTGAAACTTTCTTCAGTTTCATTAACTAATTTTGCTTTGAAATATTCCAGAACTAGCTCTTCATTAACAGTTTTCTGTTTTATTTTGACGTTACCTTCTAGTGTTATCTCTAAAATATCAGCTTTTCCATACTCTGTATTAATTTCCCCTCCTACTAGCGGCTCTCCATATTTTTCTTTGAACTCTTTTTCTGGAATATCTCTTTCTTTCATTACAGTTTCTTCTATGAGAACTTCGTCTACTATCTTTATATGTTTTACCTTTTCTTCTTTATAATCTCCGTATGCTTCTTCTGGAGTTAGTTTTATCGTTTTTTCTTCACCTACCCCCATTCCTAAAAGCTGTTCTTCAAAAGCTTTTAAAAGTTCGACTTCCGCATACTCAACAGAGTTTATTTTTAATGGATCATATTTATATTTTTTCTGGAAACTCTCTGCTTTCTTCGTGGAGTTATCGTCTGCGATATCTCTATAAGTTGTATCAAATACCTCTCCATTCTCGAGTTTTCCTGTATAATCGACAAGAACTTGATCTCCCTCTTCAATGATCCATTCCTTATCATATTTTACCAGTTCCTCTATCTTTGCTTTCATTTTTATATATTTTAATATTTTTACTTTTATTTTTTCATCTGTTAGATCTACGATCTCTACGGGTAAATACTGCCCGTACATATTTATGATGGTAGTTATACCAATCTCTGGATCGTGTTTGATATATATTTTGTTTTCTTCCTTGTTTATCTCTTCAACTACAGCCTTTCCATATTTTGAGTAGAACTCTTCTCCCACTTTTGAGACAAACTCTATATAAACATTCTCTTCATCTATCTTAGTTACTACTGCTTTTCCAAAGGCAGTGTCTATTATTTCTCCTTCTTTCGGCGTTTTAAAGACCTGAGTGAACTGTGATATGGTCATAGATGCATTCAAGTCCGTACTTTCAACTCTGTTAAGCTCTGTAATTTCAGGTATCTCATAGTACGGAGTTGGATCCCCACTTATGAAAATATCTTCACTTCGGATATTGAATGTTACCGTATCCTCAACTTTTTTGCCTAAGAAGTGCTTATCTATCTTCTCCAATGCTTTTTCAAGACCTTTGTCGTACACATACCCTACCCTATATTTAAGAGGATTGTATTTGTGCGAATCATCCAATTCTGTCTCCCACGTAGCATTTTCATCAACGATGCTGGAAAAGAATGGATATTCATTTTCGTATACCCCTATATAATTTATAATTATTGTATCTCCCAGTCCAGCAGTATTTTCCCATTCTTTCTTTACTTCGCTATAATTATAAAATAGAAAACAACACAGAACTATTATAAAAACTATCAATCCTGAATAAATGATCTTTCTTTTCCGATAAAGGAAACTCCTCTGACGCTTTTTTCTCTCTATTTTTTTCTGCAGTTTTGTTTTTCTTTCTTTTTTTCTTTTTATTTTGTCTTTTTTCTTTGCCACATAATCACCTAATTACAAGATTATCAACATAAATAAAAACTTTGTTCTGTGAACCTTATAAAATCTCAAAAAGATCAGGAATAGGTTTAATATTTCACAGTTCATTTATGGACCATACAATTATATGTTCTCCATCTCAGGTTTCAATACATTTCCAAGCATACAATGGCATTGAAAAATTAGTCGTTTTCATTTTCTAAAATTTTTTTAAGATTTTCTCCCTCTTCCTTCGTATGTTTTTTACCAACCTCAATTAAAGTATCCATTCCTTTGTATTCTGAGTATTTTACTAATTTACGCATAATTCTTTCAGCTCTTACATAACTTATAGCAGTAAAAACAGAATTTGAGCCTTTAGGTTCAATTTGCCATTCAAAACCAGGAGACACTAACGATGTAGGAAAAGAATATTTGAATACAATTTTTCTATTTGGAACGACTTCAACAACGGTTCCTTTGAATTTTTTTATTTTTCCCATCACATATTCTTCGGCATAAAAGGTAGAACCCACTTCCATTGGTTTTCCTTTAGTCCACTGGAATATAATATGGTCTTCAGGATGCCAAGTTTTATAATTTTGTTCAAGGTTAGTGAAAAATTCCCAAATTTTTTCAGGTGTTATATTTATTTCTATTGAATCTTTTAATACTAATTGTTTAAACAATGCCATATATTTGCCTCCAATATAACTTTGATACTTTATCAAACTCATGGCATTTTACTAGGGATGTGAATTTACTTTTATTATTGTTTGTAGGCATACTCAATTTCATGTAACGGCTGGTGTGTATCTGAAGTTCTGAGCGTGGCGAGGAATTTGGGCGGAGGTGCGAAGCACCGAAGCCAGATAAGCTCTGTTAGGCGAAGTCGTAAAATTTTCTGTTCCAAAACCATTTCAAGCATCTGTTATCATCCTTTTTATTGCTTTAAAGTCCGAATAGAGAGGATATGAATAGTAACGCCAATAGCTATTAGAATCAAAATGATCCTGACAAAAAGAATATGAACGATAAAAACAGCTGAAAATATTATTGTGATCCATAACAAAGAAACGGATAAAATTTTTACTTTTAATGGAACTCCTTTTTTTTCTTGATAATTTTTAACGTAATTCCCAAACCATTTATTATTTAAGATCCAATTGTAAAATCTTTTTGAACTTCTAACATAGCATGCAGCAGCAAGTAAAAGAAAAGGAGTAGTAGGCAAAAGGGGCAAAAATATTCCAAGAACTCCGAGCCCTACAAAAAAGGTTCCTGCGATAATCAATACCCACCTAATCAATCTATTCGATATTTTGTTTATCTGATTGGAACCATCACTACATTGCATTTCATCATTTTTTCCCATAATAACTCTACTATTCGATTTCGCCTAACTTGTTCATATACGCAATGCGTATATACTCATTTTGAGCGAATATTTTTATTTCTATATAGTTTTTCTATCTTTATAAATTTTTTCACGTTGACAGCCCATTTCACTAACATTTTGCGGATAAAAAAAGTTACTGAAGATATTTGGACGAACGAAATCGTTTATCCATTGTAATATTTCCTAGAACACCCAAAAGTATATTCCAACTAATAACAAATAAAGGAACATTCCTCACGATTCATCTTCACGAAGTATAATCTCACAAAACAGACTCGATTCATCTATTTCTGTGATTCGTGCATCGAGATTCAACTCCGCGGTCAATGACAAAAACTGGTGAGGCAGGAATGTTGTCGCCGTGAAGCCATCTTTGCATACGATTATTCCATCTCGCGTCTTTTCGTAGTCTATTTCCCCCAAAAGTCCAGTCCCCGACTGCAGTTGAAACCATTTCAATCTATCTTCCCAGAATTTGTCGGAATAGCTCGAAAAGAGGACAGTTCCGCCCGGTTTGGTCACGCGAACACTTTCTCGGATTAAATCGTACGGATTCACATGGAATGCTGAAATTCCATTCTGGATACAGACGACACAGTCGAAAACTCGGTCGCAGAAAGCGAGCTGAACTGCGTTCATATTCAGTAAGCTACAATTGGAGACGTTGGCGAGCATTTCACGCCCGAGAAATAAGCTGGCAAGAGAAGTGTCAATACCGATAATCAATCTGGCTTTTGAAGCGAGTTGGGGAAGTATTCGTCCATAGCCACATCCAAGTTCCAGAACTATGTCGTTGGGATGGATCTTTTGCAGGACATGGTTTACTTCCGCTTCCAAGTATTGCTTAACTCGGGGTGGAGCAATTTCGTAACACTTCATCAATTTTTTAGCAGAAAGCTTATCTTCGTAATAGTTACCCATATTATTCCCTAAGATGGTATCGCTTCATCTGCGTTTCAATTGCCTGAATAAGTTCTTCAGGCTGTTGAGAACCAATGAGAAGTTGTTTACCATCTAAAAATTTCAACTGCACGCCTCCATTGCCATTTACATTGTACGCCTTTCCATTCTTTCCATATCGAATACCCCACCCACCGTAATCTCTTATCGGATTGTACGTTTGAACTTTGTAGTGGTTAATCTCCTCAAATGATATTTTCTGATGACTCAAGAAGGAATAACGTATGAATATACCATCATCTCGTACCTCTGTTACCACCTTCAATGCATAAAAAAGATAGAGAAGACCGATTCCTAGCAAAAGCATGAATGATCCAAAGATCGCCAATCCAGTATCTGACATAGGCTTGCTTCCCCACGGCTGATCAAAAACAAGTTGATTGAGCATTCCATACCCAAAGAGAACAATGAGAAGCAGTGATATGGGGAGTATTAAGGCCCATATCCATACCTGTCGAAATCGTTGCACTTCACGAAAGTATACCTCGTTACTTTCATTCATAGTAACCTCCTTTGCCATAATTATTACTTTTAACCTTTTTATATTTTGCTCTACATTGGTTTTAAGTCTTTCTTTTGCCTGTTAGAGATATTCAATTAGAAGCTCTATTATTGAGTTTTCAGCAGATACAAGCTCTTCATGTAATGTAGAGTTTGAAACTCCGACATCACCTGCAATCTTTTTCAACGTGGTTTTTCTTGGATAATTGTAGTATCCCATTGAATATGCTTTTTTCAGTACTTTCAGTTGTTTTTCTGTTAACCTCTTCCTTATTTTGTCAAGACTCAGGAAAATAGAAGACTCGGGATCCTGAAATTTATGCACGCTTTCTATTCTAACCTCAGAGTATTTTTTTAGTTCATTGATTACATTTTTTAAAGTATCTCTGTCAGGGACCAATATCTTGTAATGTTTTGCACCGTTCATGGTGTATATCGGATTTGGCAGGAGATAAAAACAGCTATTTTTTGCAAGTACTTTATGCACCCTGTACTTGTTTTCACAGTTGCATACTGCCTCAACTATTATCTCATTTTCTTCTTTGGAAACTATATTAAGTTCAACTATACTCTTATCTTTGAGGGCATCTCTATAGGCATCCATCAAAATATTTTTACCTTTAAAACTCCATCTGCTCAGCCCTTTTTCTTCCTGTATGGAAAAGACCTCCATTTTTAGTTCTTTATATTTTTCAGATATTTTCTGGGCCCAGCAGCCTTTCGGTTTTATCATGAATCCAGCTTCAAGCATATCCGGATATATTCGGAAAAACATTTAAAGGTTTCGCTGCAAACATAGTGGCATGTTGAATGTAATATTAGGTACTCAATGGGGAGACGAAGGCAAGGGGAAGATAACAGATTTCTATGCTAAAAAAGCGGATATTGTCGTGAGATTTCAGGGTGGAAACAACGCGGGTCACACAGTGATCGTCGGCGAAAAGGTTTACAAGTTCCATATAATTCCGTCAGGATCTGTGGAAGAAAAGATACTTGTACTGGGAAACGGTGTCGTGGTGGATCCAAAGATCCTTCTTGGAGAGATAGAGGCTCTGGAAAATGAAGGAAAAACAGTCAATTTATACATAAGCGAGAGAGCTAACGTTATCATGCCGTATCATAAGATAGAAGACGAGATTCATGAAAATCTGAAGGGAAACTTAAAAGCTGGAAGCACGAAAAGAGGAATAGGCCCTTGTTATGCCGATAAAATAGCGAGATTCGGAATTAGATTTGTAGATCTTATCGATGATGAAGTCTTCAGGGAAAAACTTTCTATAATACTTCCAATGAAAAACAAGATCTTCAAAGCATTTGGAAAGGAACCTTTGAACTATAACCAAGTATATGAAGAGTATTATAACTATGGAAGAATATTTAAGGAATATATTACAGATACGTCTCTTTTGTTAAATAAATTTTTAAACGAGGGTAAAAACATTCTCATGGAAGGTGCACAAGGAACACATCTAGATATAGATCACGGTATATACCCATATACCACTTCTTCACACACCATAGCGGGAGGAGCATGTATAGGTGCCGGAATACCTCCTCAAAAAATAGGAAAGATTGTGGGAGTTGTAAAGGCGTATACATCCCGAGTGGGTACCGGTCCTGTTCCCACGGAGCTTGAAGACAAAATAGGAGAACATTTAAGAGATATAGGTAAGGAATACGGGACTACCACAGGAAGGGCGAGAAGATGCGGGTGGCTAGATCTTGTTATGGTAAGATATGCTCATAGGATAAACGGACTTACAGGAATTGCGTTAACAAAGTTAGACGTACTCTGCGGACTCGAGAAAGTGAAAATAGCTGTAGCTTACGAATACAACGAGAAAAAAATAGAGGAGTTTCCTGCAAACATGAAAGTTCTTAGTAAATGCAAACCTATATACAAAGAATTTGAAGGCTGGGGAGAGTTCGACAAAGAAAAAATAAAAAAAGAAGGATACAAAGGTCTTCCAGAGCAGGCAAGAAACTACGTGGAGTTTATATCTAAATTCATAGGAGTTCCAATCTCTCTGATATCTTACGGGCCCAAAAGAAGTGAAACAATACTCTTAGAAGAGCTGTTTTGATGAAACCGTCAGAGCTTACAATGGCAGCTCTTTTTGCTGCTCTGACTGGTATCGCTGCCCAGTTTCAGATACCTATAGAGATGGTACCTGTAAGCCTTCAAACTCTCTTTGTTCTTTGTGCCGGAGGGATCCTTGGAAGGAAAGGTGCTATTTCTATGATAATCTACCTTTTCATGGGTATAGTTGGAATGCCTGTTTTTGCAGGAGGAAAAGGAGGTATCGGGGTCCTGATGGGTCCGACAGGAGGTTATGTGATTGGCTTTATTTTCGCAGCGTATACTGCCGGGTTTTTGATAGAAAAGAAAAAGAATATGTTAATCTCTATGATAGTCGCAAGCTTTGTAATATACATTTTCGGATTGCCGTGGCTGTGTCTTTTTGTAGGGAGCATTGAGAAAGCCTTTTTGATAGGGATGTTACCTTTTATAATAGGAGATATTGCCAAGTCTTTCGGAGCTTACTTAACTACAAAAGAGGTAAGGAAGTACTATTCTTTGTATTGAATTTTTATGCATTGGTTTCATTGTTAATATTTTACTCTATCGAAAGATATAAAAAGCTCATTGGAGTATAATAGAATGGGATGAGAGCATGAAAAAACAATATAAAAATCATATCTTGGCATTCCTTTTAATTTTTCTCCTCAGTTTTTATGTTATTTCTGTATATCAAAACTGTCAAGAAAAACAGAGTTTTAAAGAGGGGCACGAATCTAATTTGAAAAACCAATACAAAATAATATCTGAACTAGAAAATGAGCCGCCTCAAGAGTATTTTATCATTGAGAAAATCAGTAGTGGAGCTATGTATGTAAGTAAAACATACTATTCTGAATTAGAACTTGTTAGTTCAAACAATGTCTCTTCTCTGATACCTTTTAAGTCAGCAATTATAATAAGAGGAACTATGAACTATACCTGCCAATTAACTTCCTGCATCGGAGATGCTTTTGTGAACTATAAGAGTAACTTAGCTGAACATATTCACATCTTTGAAGACGAGAATAATATCAAAACAGAAGATTGGAATGAAAAACACTGGAAAGAGTTTCTGGAACCCTTAAGCAAAGAACTTCCAGATTTTGAAGATGTACATAAATATCTCAAAAATGAAGAAGAGTTAGAAAAGATGATCAAAATTCATACAAATATTAAAGCTCTGAAAGGATTTAATGACAGATGTGTGGAAAGATACAAGACTAATATAGAAAATGATGAAACAGATAAGGCTTTATTCAACCTGAAAGCTCTAAAATCTATAAATAACCTTGTAAAAAATGGTGGAGAACTAGAAGCTCTTGAATCTTTGAATAGCCTTGTAGGAGAAGAGGAAAGATTGACATATCCTGAAGAAACATCTTTAATAGGAGAATACTTCGGTTTAATAAAGCAAAATTTAAAATGTTCAATTCCGATAGCACTGGGAGTATGGATAGTTTATATTATTTTTTATAAATTGATAGAAAAGAGAGCATGAAAAAATCCATCCTCAACTTTAAATATACAAAAAACAAGTTTCTCTATGCTACAGATAGATAAAGAAAAACTCTTAAAAGAACTGAGAAAATTAAATCCCAAAAAAGTGGGACTCCAGTTCCCCGAAGGTCTTAAGTCTAAGGCTATTGAAATAGCTGATCTTCTAAATTATGAAGTTTTTATTTATGGTGGTAATACGTACGGGGCGTGTGATGTAGCAGATGAGGAACTTAGTTTCTGCGACTGTTTGGTCCATTTCGGACATGCAGAGATTCCTCTGAAGTTTAAAATACCTGTAATATTCATGGAGGTATTTGATGATATCGATCTTATCCCTTCTTTAAAAAGAAATCTTAAATATCTAGAAAAAAAAGGAAAAAACATAGGACTGGCAACTACAGTTCAGCACATACCGCAACTGAAAAATGCAGAAAGCTTTTTAAAAAGTAGTGGATTTAATGTCTATACAGGCAAAGGCATGGAAAGAATAAAGTATGATGGCCAGGTTTTGGGCTGCAATTTTTCAGTGTGCACGAGCATTGAGGATAAAGTTGATTATTTCCTCTATATAGGAACTGGATACTTTCATCCCCTTGGCATAAGCCTCAATACAGGAAAAGAAGTATTTCTCATAGATCCATATACAAAAAAAATAGAAAATTTGGAATATGAGAAAACAAAACTTCTAAAAAAAAGGTATGCAGTTATAGAAAAGGCGAAACATGCAGGAAAATTTGGTCTCATCGTTTCGACTAGAAAAGGACAGTTCAGAATGAAAGAAGCGTTATATATCAAAAAAGAGCTGGAAGACTTAGGGAAAAAAGCTTATATCTTTTTAACAAGGGAGATAAGTCCTGAGGAACTTAGAGGTTTTAATCTGGATGCCTACGTCATCTGTGCCTGCCCCAGGATAGCGATAGACGATCAATCCAGATATGAAAAACCTATATTAACAGTAAGTGAGGTAAGTTTAATAAGTCAAACAAAAGAATACGAGTTTGATGTAATAGGAGGTATTTAAATGACAAAGAAAAATGGAGAATTCGTTCTCCCGGGAGATCTTCTGGGAGTAAGTGAAGAGTTTATTCCGGGGTATGGTGCGTATGAAGATGGAGGCAAGGTCTATTCCTCGATAGCAGGGATTGCAAACCTGGATTTTGAAAAAAAGAAGGCTTTTGTTGATCCTCTAACAGACGTTCCGCCAGTGCCTAAAGAAGGGGACATAGTGCTCTGTGAGGTAACGGGTATTAGAGAAAAAATAGCAATGGTGGAGATCATTGCATTAAAGAAAAACCCTCAAAGAGCCCTAGCCGCTTCTCCAATGGCAAGGATATATATATCGCAGACTAGTAGAAGATATGTGACAGATATCTCGCGCGAGTTCAAAACTGGCGATCTCGTTAGAGCTAAAGTAGCTAATGTAAAAAGAACACCTATCGAGCTTTCCACAGTTGAAGAGAATCTTGGAGTGATAAAAGCTTACTGCTCCAAATGCAGACATCCTCTGGAAAAAAAGGATAATAAACTTGAATGTCCTAACTGTGGCAATACAGAGTTTAGAAAGATAGCTTCAGATTATAGGAAAGGAGTTTTTTGAGGTGAAAAAATGGAGATAGAAATATTAAAATCTCAAAAAAATGAACTGGAGTTCAGAATTATCGGGGAAGATGATACATTTGCAAATCTTTTGAGAAAAATTCTGCACGAGGATAATCACGTAAGTTTTGCAGCATACAGGATAGTCCATCCGTTAACAGAGAGGGACAAACCAATATTCAAACTCGTCACAGATGGAAAAGAATCACCTGTAAAGGTATTGACAAAGGCAGCAAAAAAAACAAAGACTCTTGCAAAAAAATTTAGAGAGGAACTTGTAGATAAGGTATAAAAATGTCACTGGAAAAATTTGGGGACTCCTTTATAAATTTTATTTATTCATTAGCTAAATCGCAGGTTCTAGGAGAATACGATGGGATAAAGGTTCCAAATTCCTGTTTAGCTGAAGCGCTTACGCTCTCGGAAGTTGAGTCTCCAAGGAGGAGTGATAAACACAAGAAAGGTGATTTTGTAGAGAAAATAGTTGCAAAATCATGGATAGACAGAAAAATAACAGAAGAAGAATGTGTTGAGATAATAAAATCAGCGATCATGAAATACGATTTAAAAGAGAGAAATGAAGAAAGAAGAGCGATAATTGAAGGTTTTAAAGATCTTTTAAATGAAATAAAAAAAAGAGGTTAGATCTTTGGTTTTCTTGGAAGTCCACCGGGTTTTGAAGGCTTAGGCTTAGCTTTTTCTTCTTCGAAAGGCTCTTTTCTTTTTGGAATCATTGGAGATATCTTCTTTGTCCTAAAGAGAAAGAATAGAACTACCAAGACCGCTACTATGGCTACGGCATAGTACTTCAATTTATTGCTTGGCGGCTTCTCTTCCGAGATCGTAGCGGATTCTTCCACAGTTTGATCTGCAACTACATCTTTTGTAAACGATTTGTCTATATATCCTGCCTTTGTGAGTCTTATCGAGTGTCCACCTTCTTCTATGTCTTCTATGAGCAGTATTCCATCTTCATCGGTCTTACCTTTCATCTCGTTATCAACGAAAACATTTACATCCGGAATAGAATTTTCCTTTTCATCTTTGACAGTTATTTTCAAACTTCCCCTTTTTACTGGAGGAGGTGTTGTTACAGTTCCTGAGGAGAGGATAATACTCTTTGTGACTGTCTGTCCTCCGAAAACATCCACTTCCACTGTTTCCGTATTGTATCCCTCAAGATTTACTTCTATTGTGTATTTACCGCTATCTAATTGAAATGACGCTTCTCCGTTCTCTGCAGTTTTCTCTTCTACAATATCACCATTAAGTTTGATCTGCACCGTGGCATCCAGCTTATTCTCGTCTTTATCATGTATCGCTACAGTAAGTATACCCTTTTGTGACTGCATTTCGAGCGTTTCTATATTGTACCTTTCTTTAGGTTTGACGCTAAATACGCTGGATTTGAACTTCTCGTAGCCTTCCATCTCTATCTCGATATAATAACTTCCTGGTGCTACACTGTCTATCGTAAATCCTTTGTTAGATGATGTTACACTCGTAACGAGAGTACCCTCCTGTGTATACAGTTTTACAGTAGCCCCGACAACAACTTTTCCCAACTCATCGGCCACTACACCATATACTGACCCCGAAATGCTTATCGTTATCGGGTTTGTTTTTGGTGAATCGAGTGTTTGGCTGAGAACTACCCTTACTTTTTGATCTTCGTATCCGACAACACCTATTTCATACGTATGTCCTATCTCTACTTCTATAATGAAGTTTCCGTTAGTATCGGGTGCAGTTGTTTCATAGGGAGATGTCTTTCCATCCTGATATGCAATCACCTGGTACGGCACGGTGTTATCATCGAAATGGATAGTTCCAATAATGAGGTCATAGCCTTTTTTGTAGAGTTTTACAATTTTTTCTGTATCCGCACCCAGTGTTATAGTTTCTATGTATCCTGCTCCCGTCCCGTCATCGTAATTTTCTTTCTCAACTCTAACGTTATATGTTCCTGACTGCAGAGAGAATGTAACCTTTCCCTGCGAATCTGTTGTTTTTTCGAGTGACTCTACTTTTACCTGTGCCCCGTCTATGGGTGCGTTCTCAAAAGCATCTATAACTATAAAACTCAAGTTATATCTAGTTTTTATGACAGCGGTGAACGTTTGATCCCCTGTAACATTTATAGTTTCTGTATAGGTTGAGAATCCAGATTTTTCCACCTTTAGAGTATAATTACCGCTCTCAATATCGTTGAATAGTACTTTACCCTGCGAATCCGTAGTATCACTCATCGCAGCCCCTACTGTCGGTGTAAGAGTAACTTCGGCTCCTTCTATTACGTTATTACTTGCATCTTTTACAAGTATAGTAACATCGTTCTTTTTTGTGGATGAAAGTGTTATAGGTATAGTGGTATTTCCAGTTATATCATAAACATCCGAGTAAGAAGTATAATCCTCCTTTGTGACGTTAAGGCTGTAAGTTCCATTCGGTACATTCTCAAAGATAGCCTTTCCTTCTGAGTTAGTTGTCATTGTGTTCGTACCCAGTTTTACAGTTGCTCCCGCTATTGTGTCTCCAGTTGTAGATTTCACGATTATGGTGACTGTATTCTGTCCGGGAACACTTATTATTACCAACAGTGGCTCTGAAAATTCACTTACATTTCCAGCCCTGTCAGTTGCCCTGACTCTCCAGCGGTAAGCAGCATTTTCCATACTTACTGACGGTATATAATACGTTACAAAAAGATCTGTTATTGTCGTTGCCTCTGAGAACATAGTATCTGAGGCATACGTATACTGGAATGTGTATTTCTCAACGCCAGACCCTGAATCTGTGGCTCCCGGCCATTCGAACTTTGGGGTGTTGTCTTCAGAACTACCTCCGTTCGGAGGAGACCATCCTGTTGCAATGCTTGGCATAGTAGGTGGAGTTTTATCAATTATAAATGACCACACATCAGACCATGCGCTTTCTATGTCTTTAGAGTTTATGCACTTTACTCTCCATTCATACTCACTTTCCTCTAGCGGCGAGCCCACTGTATAACTTGTGTTTGTGTTTCCTATGAGTATCCTCTGTTCAGCATTTTCCCAGTTCTGCGTGGTCTTTTTGTACTGTAAGATATACGTGGAGGCGTCTGATACAATTTGCCACTCGAATGTAGGTGTTGTATCTTTTATTGCAGAATTATCTGAAGGAGATAATAGCTCTGGTATCTCCGGTGCTACAGCACCTATTGTAAACTTAAAGTAACTGGAGTATGGTCCGCCATTTGCAGAAGCTCTCCAGTAGTATGTACCGTCTTCAAGATCGTACGTCATTGCATATGTAACATTTATCCCACCAGTATTAAACCCTGAACTTATTGTGAACGTGCTTGCAGGGGGGAATGAAGAAGATGTAGATATCTGAAGACTGTATTCTGTTGCCCCCTGGATCTTCGTGAACTCAAATGTTGGTTTTGATTCTGTTATTTCAGCATTATCTGGTGGAGAGATAAGATTCGGAATGTTCTTGTTGACTTCAAGCGTATTGTACTCCGAGTACCCTGTGGAGAGGTCTGTCTTTACTCTCCAGTAGTATGTACCATTAGGAAGGCTTTCACTTAGTAAAAGCTCATATTGTGTACCTGATACAGTTTTTTGAAGAACTGTAGTTCCAAAACTTGGACTTTCAGATATCTGTAGTGTATACGAAGTAGCATAAGGTACTGAGCTCCATTCAAAAAGTGGAGTGGAATCGTTTGTTGTTATATTATTTGCTGGAGATATCAGATTGGGAATAGGAAATACATTAAAGCTTCTTATGCTAGAAGAAAGGCTTATATTTCCTGCATTGTCTACAGCATAGACTCTCCAGTAGTATGTGTCTTCATTTAACTGTTCTCCCGATGTTATTGTATAGGATGTGCTCGTAAGATTTGCCTTTGTTATTGTACCAGTTCCTATGAAACTGTCATTTGGAGAAACCTGCAGGGTATAACCTTTAATTCCAGATCCTGAATCAGAGGCAGCGTTCCACTGCAGTGTCGGCCTGACATTATTTATCGTTGCTCCATTTGCAGGTGAGTTCAACGTGGGGGCAGAAGGTTTTTGAGTATCGTAGATTATAGAGAATTGTTTAGGATCTGTAGAATTAGCTGTGTCTTTTGTGACTATTCTCATTATAGTTATCTGTCCCGAGGCAGTAAGATTCTGGACTTTAGCGTTTACTGTAATTGTAAGGGTCTCTCCGACCTCTATTCTGTACCCCGGACTATTTGGGGTCCCTGTTGCGGATAAATGATCTCCAGCTATGGTAAAATTCCAATTCGGCGCAGTAACACTTGAGTAATAAAATTCCCTATTACTGTCTCCCGTGGTATTTTCAAATTTTATCTCTTTAATGGGGTCTCCTGATGTATTGTAAACTATTACAGAGTAATCTATATAGCCTGTTGTGTTTATCGCTTCAGGATTTACTGTTACGTTACTTAAATGAGTTGCACTTAAAAATGTTAAAGATGTCAGTATTATTGAAATCAGGAAAAAAGCTTTTTTATTCATATTTGTCATCCTCCAATTTTTCAATAACTTTTTCAAGAAATTCCTGCCAGTTCTTGGCATGAAGCTTACCTTTAAGCTCTACTGCTTTAAAATATAACCCATCCGGGATATTTTTGAATGTTATGTTTTTCATATCTTGCCACCTTTGCTTTAAATACTGTATATGATAGTAATAATGTTTATCCTTTAAATAGTTTTCGGTCGGCAGTATTGATTATCAACGTTTATGAGTTTTTTGTTCAAAGCTTTGTATTACTATATGTGCCGATGTTTTCTCAATACCCCTTATTGAGTTGATTTCATTGAGAGTTCTGTCTAATTGTGACTTATTTACGCTTACTATGGCATCTATTTCCCCAGTGACCCTGAATATCTCTGCAGATTCAATTTTTTTTAATTTTTCAAAAGCTTCTTTCCTTAAATTAGGTTTTATTTTGATAAAGATGTAAGATTTACCATCATCTTTCTCCAAGTACTTTACTGCTCTATCGGTGAGATCTATAAACTTTCTGCCAGTCCTGATAAATTCAAGCCCCTTTAATTCTCTTAAATGATTATTTAAAGCCTGTCTTGTAATTCCTAACTCTTCAGAGATTTTCTCCTGCGATTTTTTCACTGTGTAAACATCTATCTTTTCGCTTTCGTCATAAAGCTTTTTTAAGATCTCGTACTCTCTTTTAGTTAACATACTATCACCTTTACCTTTACATTGTAAATGTATACATGTATTCTTTTTAAATGTTTTGAGATACAGGTCTATTAATTAGTTATTAGCATAACGTTGAGATTAAGCGAAGTGCCGAAGGTAATTTGGCAAGACGGAGTTGAGCAACAGTAACTATATTTTATCAACAACACTTAAAAAGAATTCTTTATCTTTTCTGTGTGTAAGCAAATCAGCAACTTTATCTTTTTCGATCCATTTAGCTTCCGGATTTTTTGGATCGATTGGTTTTAGAACTTCTTGGTCTGTTTTAAATAAAAACATGAAAATTGTTTTTAATTCTGATTTATCGTCTCCACCATTCAAACTAATTTTATATCTCTGATAACTGTCAAGTTCTTTAACTAATTCCAAACGATATATTCCAGATTCTTCATAAATTTCTCTCCTGGCGGCATCCAGTTTATCTTCACCATAATCAATATGACCCTTGGGCAATGACCAAGAATTTCCATTCTGGTTTACAACAAGTACTTTATCTTTATTGATTACAACACCCCCCGCACTTTTAGTTTGCTTCATGATTTCAAAGGAAGAGAGTTCACTTTAAATAATTTTTGTTACAGAGAACCAAACTTTTTTTAAGTACCGTAACAATGTACTCTCATGATAGACATGAAAGGAAAAAACCTGGTGAGTGTTCACGATTTGAGCAGAGAAGAAGTAGATCAGATTTTTAAAACTGCCGAGTATCTAAAAATGAAAAAAAAGACAGGTGAAAAATGTGAGATATTAAAAGACAAAACTTTAGCCATGATCTTTGAAAAACCGTCTCTACGAACTAGAGTAACGTTTGAGACGGGCATGTCACAATTAGGTGGTCACGCTATTTATTTGGCTCCAACAGATATTCAGATGGGTAAAAGAGAACCTGTTTATGACGTGGCAAGGAATCTCTCCCGATGGGTTGATGGGATAATGATAAGAACATTTTCCAATGATATAGTCGTAGAGTTAGCTGAGGAGTCTAAAGTCCCTGTAATAAATGCTCTTTCCGATTTACTTCATCCATGTCAGAGCTTGGCAGATCTCTTTACCGTTTACGAGAAAAAAAGAGTATTGAAAGGGTTAAAACTTGCATACATCGGCGATGGAAACAATGTATGCAACTCGCTAATGTTTACTTCGGCAAAATTAGATGTGAAAATGAGTATTGCCTGTCCAAACGGATATGAACCGAGTAAAGAGATAGAAAAACTTGCAAAAGAAGAGGGATTAGAATTGACGATAACAGAAAGTCCTGAGAAAGCGGTGAAAGAAGCAGATGTTATCTATACAGATGTCTGGACGAGCATGGGACAGGAATCTGAAAAAGAGAAGAGATTGAATGTATTCAGAAAATATCAAGTTAATATGGATTTAGTAAGGAAAGCAAAATCAGATGTTATTGTAATGCACTGTTTGCCCGCGCATTATGGCGAGGAGATAACAAAAGAAGTAATAGAATCGAAACACAGTGTCGTGTACGATGAAGCTGAAAACAGACTGCACGTTCAAAAAGCTGTAATGGCATTAACGATGTAGATTTTTATGCATTTGAGATTTAATTGCCGCTTCTGGATAGAGAATGAAAAAGGAGAGTACGTTCTTGGAGAAGGGAGCTTCATACTTTTAAAAGAAATTGAAAAAACAGGATCGTTGAGTAAAGCTGCTGAAAATCTAGGGATGAGTTATTCTTACGCATGGAGAAAGATAAAAAAAATTGAAAACGTAGTGAAAAATAGGATTGTGGAAAGTCACAGAGGCGGTAGAGAAAAAGGGCAAACTCTCCTGACAGATTATGGAAAGGATCTTCTATCTCTCTATAAAAAATTGGATGAAAAGATAAAAGATTTAAAGCTTGATGAGCAGATTATTAATAGATGAAAAAAATTCTAGATAAGTTAGGCGCCAAGATACTGAGAGACGAATCTCGTGGAGAATATTCATTGATCGAGTTTTCTCTCAATGAAGTTTATTACAGCAGAGTTAAAATGCTCGTGTATCCCAATAAAATAGTATTGGAGAGTCCCGTAGTCTATATAGAGAATCCAAACGCTTCTAAAGAATTATTTAATAAATATAAAAGTAATTTTGAAGAGGTAAAAACAGGAAAGGAGTATAAATACAAAAAAACTCTTCCAAAAGACACTCATCAGTTAATGGGGTATATCAAAAAACTCGTTAGAAGTTCATGCATAGTGGGATTAAATTATGAATTGAGATACTATCGTAAATACAAAGCAAGAGAAGCTGCAAATTTACTGGAAAAACATGCATACCCACTAGAATTCGATTAATATCTATTATAAATCCTATTTTCTATTTCCAGATGGTCAAGAATCTTTCCAACTACAAAATCGACCATATCCTCTATTCTTCTTGGTTCTATGTAAAAAGGTGGAGCTGCAGGAAGGATCAATACATTTTCCCTAGATAATTTTAACATATTTTCTAATACGATACTACTTAATGGGGTCTCTCTTATAGCGAGTATCATTTTTCTATTTTCTTTTAAAGATACGCTCCCTACTCTCGTAATTAAGTTATCACTGATTCCTGAGGCTATTTTTGACATTGTTGATATGCTGCATGGAGAAATAACAAAGGCATCAAAAAAATTACTTCCCGAAGCTACTTTGCTTTCCATTTCGTTATTACAATAAAATTCATCAGCTAAATTTCTTAAATAGTCTAAATTATAATTTGTCTCAGTATTCAACATATTTTCTGCTGTTTTTGAAACTATGAGGATAGTCTCCACTTTTTTTGATAAAAACTCTACGAGTTTCACTCCGTATATGATACCTGAAGCTCCTGTCATTCCAATTACGATCTTCATGATCATAAAAAAGCAGAGGAGAATAAATAATTATCTTTAAAAACTTTCTATTATAGGAGATACTATGAAAATAATTTTAAGTGAGAATGCGCCCAGACCTGTGGGACCGTATTCCCAAGCAGTAAAAGCAAACAGATTTTTATTCGTCTCGGGACAGCTGGGTATGGGTAGAAACGGAAACGTGAAAGAAACTATAGAAGAACAGACAGAGCAGGCGTTGGAAAATATAAGATCTATCCTTAAGGAAGAGAGTTTGGACCTTAAAAATGTCGTAAAGGTAACTATATTTTTGAAAGACATGGAAGATTTTGGAAAAATGAACTCTGTATACGAGAGATATTTCAAAACTCCTGCAAGAGCATGCGTTGGAGTAAACCTGTTTAAAAACTTTAAAATAGAGATAGAAGCTGTAGCATCTTATGAATAGAGTTTACATAGAAACTTACGGCTGTACGATGAATAGAGGGGACACAGAGATAATGATAGGATATCTTGGAGATCTTTACACCGAGGATATAGAAAAAGCTGACATTGTTATCATAAACTCGTGCGGAGTAAAAATTCAGACGGAAACAAAAGTTTTAAGGAGAATAAGAGAACTCTGTGACTCGAAGAGAGTTATAGTGGCAGGATGCCTTCCTAGAATAAATCCAGACAGTATAGATAAAAGAGTCTGCGGCATCTTAGATCCCCAAAGCGTAAATAGAGTCAGAGAAGTAGTAGAGAAAGTGGCAAAAGGAGAAAGAGCTGAGATATTTTCTGAAAATGTGGATAAAAGCTCATTTAAAAAGAAAAGAAAAGGCATAACAGCTGTAATTCCCATATCTGAAGGATGCCTGGGGGGATGTGCATACTGCGGAACAAAACTTGCAAGGGGGAATTTATTGAGTTTTGATTTTGACAATCTAATTGATGAAGCAAGAAATGCGATAAATAATGGATACAAACAGATCTTTATAACTTCTCAGGACACGGGATGCTACGGATTTGACAAAGATCACAAGCTCCCGGAACTCTTGGATAATATAACAGAAATAGAAGGGAAATTCAGAGTCAGGGTAGGAATGATGAATCCAGATAATGTTTTAAAAATTCTGGATGATCTTATAGAAGCTTATAAATCTGAAAAAATTTATAAGTTTCTCCATTTACCTGTACAGTCCGGGGATAACGATGTATTAAGAAAAATGAATAGAAACTACACAGTCGAAGATCTTGAGTATATTGTAAAGAGATTCAGAAAAGAGATAAAAGGTTTATATCTCTGTACGGATATTATTGTTGGATTTCCAGGAGAATCCGAGGAAAATTTCCAGAATACGGTAGAACTAATAAAAAGAGTTAAACCTGACAAGATCAATCTTACCAGATATTCCATAAGACCAAATACTGAGGCTGCAAAGATGAAACAGGTATATGGATGGATAAAGAAAAAGAGATCGAGAACAATGCATGATCTGAGAATGAAAATATCGTATGAAAAAAATAAAGAGTACGTGGGAAAAAGTTACGAGGTTTTAGTTATAAAAAAGGGGAAAGAAAACATGATAGGAAGGATATTTAACTACAAACCTGTCGTGGTGAATGGAGACATAGGAAAGTTTAAAATAGTTAAAATAAAGAAGGCTGCTCCAACTTATTTGATGGGGGTTTAGTCATAGTAAAATCTTATTCTATCTCCTGTTTTTAGATTAAAAAACTCTGCAGCGTTCTTTTCGTTTGCAGCTATCTCTAGAAATCCATGACTTCCTATGAGTACTAAAAAATCTTCACTTTCTGAATATGTTTTCAGAAATTCTATTTCTCTATCCATAAAGATTATTTTATTGAGCTTCATAACATCTTCTTTGCGTACATTTGTTATCACGTTTCCAAAGTTGTCTATATAGATTATGGTGCATTCTACATAATTTTTTTCTATTCTAGGATCTTCTATCTCCAAATTTTTTATTTTTTCGGTTTCTTTTCCTTTTAAACCTTTTTTCAACGATATTTTGCCAGCTAAAGGTGCAAAAATATCCCTACCATGAAACGTATTGGAAATATCCTTCTCCTCTATTTCCAGGATCCTTAACGGCATGTGCCTCTCGCATACTAACGAAAAAAGGCCATTATCAGGTCCGATAAGATAGTTTTTTTCTGTCTGGATCACAATATTTTTCCGGGAAACTCCAACTCCAGGATCGACAACACCAACTATTATAGAACCTGGAAAATAATCTAAATTTTATCTATAATAAACGCTCCAGAGACAATGTCATGGTTTCTTACTTTAATATCTAATATTTCAGCTTCAGGGTCTATCTTCCATATTACTCCTTTCATCTGTGCAAGGTAAAACTCCTCGAAATCTGTCACTAAGATTATCATTAAATATAGTTTGTACCCAATTTATTAATAAGTTTCACGTGCACAACACAAAACATTTAAATACCATTTTTACTATCGACAATTAAATAAAAATTTATGAGTACATAGGAGGTACAAATGATGGAAGAAAAAGATGAGAAAAAAAATGAAGCTGCAGAGGTAACTGAAGCGCAGGTTGCGGTTCACTGGAAAGAAGAAGAACATATTCAGCCGTCAAAGAAATTTGTTGCTCAAGCAAACATGGCTGATGCTGGTATATTTGAGCGATTTAAGGAAGAGAATTTTCCTGAATGTTTTAAAGAGTATGCTGATATGCTCACTTGGGATAAGCATTGGCATACAACACTTGATACAAGCAAACCCCCCTTCTGGAAATGGTTTGTTGGTGGAAAATTAAATGCATGCTACAACTGTGTCGATAGACACTTACAAAAATATAAAAATAAAGCAGCATTTATTTGGGTGCCTGAACCAGAGGATGAAAATGATGTGACTATAACCTATCAGGAACTTTATAGGAGAGTTAATGAGTTTGCTGTGCTTCTTAAAGAGTTTGCTGGACTTAAGACTGGCGATACAGTAACACTCCATATGCCAATGGTTCTGGGACTCCCGGTAACGATGCTTGCTTGTGCCAGACTTGGCATAATTCACTCTGAGGTATATGGAGGATTTAGTGCCAAAGCGTGTGCCGATAGGGCTGTGGATGCCGGAAGCAATGTTTTGATAACTATAGACGGCTACTACAGAAATGGTAAACTTATTGACCACAAAGCTAAAGCTGATGAAACTGTTGAGAAGGCTAAAGAGATGGGACTTATTATAGATAAAGTCCTGATCTGGAGACGTTATCCTGGAAAGTATGTTTCTAAGGCTCCAATAGTAAAAGATCGTGATTATTTCATTGATGATTTGCTTAAGGATTATCGTGGAAAAAGGATAGATCCTGTAGCTATACCAGCTGAAGATCCTCTCTTTATTATGTACACAAGTGGTACAACCGCAGTTCCCAAGGGATGCCAGCACAGTACGGGCGGATATATGGCTTATGTCACGGGCACATCGAAGTACATCCAGGACATTCATCCAGAGGACACTTACTGGTGCCTTGCCGATATAGGATGGATCACTGGTCACTCATACATTGTCTATGGTCCATTAGCTGTTGCTGCAACTAGCGTTATGTACGAAGGTGTACCCACTTACCCGGATCCCGGACGATGCTGGAGAATAGCTGAGCAATTTGATGTGAATATATTCCACACTGCTCCTACTACTATACGTATGTTAAGAAAACTTAATCCTGATGAGCCAAAGAAGTACAATTATTACTTCAAGCACATGACTACGGTGGGAGAGCCAATAGAACCAGATGTGTGGAGATGGTATTACAATGTGATAGGTAAAAGAGAGGCTGTGATAGTTGATACATGGTGGCAGACAGAGAACGGAGGATTTCTTTGCAGTACTGTACCGGCACTGCAATCCATGAAGCCGGGAAGTGCTGGTCCTGGTATGCCTGGTATCTATCCAGTAATCTATGATGAGGAAGGAAATGAGCTGGAAGCAGGAAAAGGCAAAGCAGGTAATATATGTATTAAGAATCCATGGCCAGGATTATGTCAGACGATATGGGGGGATCCTGAGCGATTTATTCAAGTATATTATGAAAAGTATTGTAAAAACAAGGATAGTAAAGACTGGCATGACTGGCCTTACTTTGCAGGTGATGCAGCTGTGCAAGGTGCAGATGGATACTATCGAATTTTAGGCAGAATTGACGATGTAATAAATGTTGCAGGCCATCGATTGGGCACTAAGGAGCTAGAGGCCGCTGCTCTTGAAACTGAGGAAGTGGCAGAAGCAGCTGTTGTACCTGTAGAAGATGAACTGAGAGGTAAGGTACCTGATATGTATGTTTCTCTTAAACCAGGTTACGATGGCAGCAAAGAATTAGAAAACAAAGTTAAAAAGACTATTACCAGCATAATCGGTCCTATCGCCAGACCAAAGAACGTTTATATTGTACCCGATATGCCCAAAACTCGCTCTGGAAAGATTATGCGTCGTGTGCTTGCAGCTATCTCCAATAAGACAAACACAGGCGATGTAACTACATTGGCTAACCCAGAGATCGTAGAGAAAATACGTAAAATGGTTCAGGAGTGAAACTTTCTAAAGAGAAAACTTAAAGGGATAATCCCTTTTTTATTTTCTTCAATGCCCCTTTATAATATCTCTCGGGGATTTAAATGCTTTCTCAGGAACAGTTTCAACTTCTTTCTCAAAAATGACTTTTTGTTTCACCACTGAAAATTTATAAGATTTATGACCTAGGTTATCTGCGTTTACTTCTACTGTATTGTTATAATTGAATTTTACTGAACAATCGAACAGATACCTCAGTCTCTCTATTATATGACGAGTTTCATATGTTTCTGTTAAAGATAATGTAGTTTTTATATTCATTTTTGTAGTTTCTTTCAAATATTTTTCAAAAAATATAAAAAAATTGGTGGTGAAAGATAGATGTGTCATAGAATCAAAAATTATCAAGTCTATATTCTTCAATTTTAAACCTGCACGAAGAATTTCTAAAGGCAAAAAGAATAGCTCACCTCTTTCAGGCACTTCAATCAAGAATAGAGTTGAATATCTACTTACATCTCTTTTAAGCAACATTCTCGTTTTTTTAATTTTATACACATTTTTAGAGATAAAAACGCATTTTTTACCAGTCCTTATAGAGTTCAGAACCAACTGATGGACAAATATAGATTTTCCCACCATCTGCGGACCGAATATCAAGATGCTTTGATTTGCAAGAATCTTATCAGTTATGTTCTCTTCTTGAAGTTCCATTTTTACTAATTTGCTTGTTTTGAACTCATCTATTATTTTATCAGCAGTTTTTTCTATATCTATCTGTGAGAGCTTTAACCTTCCCATGAGCTCTTTTCTCTCCAGGGGCATGATAAACTTAGATTCTCAAATTATTTAAAACTTTCTTTTCGTAGAGTTTCTCGAATGTTCCTGATACACCTAAAAATAATATCTTTTTAACATTTTTTTAATCTCCTTGCAATCTACAAAATATTTTTCCATTTCTCCCCTGAACTGTTTTGAATGGTTAAAATATCTTAGATGAAGGAGTTCATGAAAAATAATGTAATCCGCAATGCGTTCGGGCAAACAAATAAGTCTCCAGTTAAAGAAAATCTTCCCATCTCTCGTACAATATCCCCATTTTCTCATATCTTTTGTGGAAATAGAGGTATAAATCACATTCAATTCATTTTTAAATTCTTCAACTCTATCTTTAACATATTTCATCGTTTCCTCTCCCAAAAATTCCATCAATATTTCCTCCTTTTTTTTATTGGAATCTTCATATACAGATGCTACTTTTTTATACAATATTATTCTTTTTTCAGGATTTTTCACGTGATAAGCTTTTATTTCAAGTCGTTCCCCTCTATATAGAACAGTATTTTTATCAAAGATTTTTATCTTTTGAGAGATCTCTCTAACTTTTTTCTCAAGCCATGGGCGCTTTTTTTCTAAAATCTTGTTAACATCTACATCTCTGTTTCTTGGAACAGTAACCTGTAAGGAAAAATCTGGTCTTAGTTTTAAGTAAACGTAACGAACATCCTTGCTTTTTACTTCAAAAGAGATTTTCTTTCCTTCTATTTCTATGTTTTTCATATCAATCCGACCTTTTTTATCTTTTCTTGCATGTTTGTTGTAGGCTTCGTTCACGATTTATAAACGTTTTGTTCACATATTGTGATCTTTAAATTGTTATTTTTACATTTCGTCTCCATATCTCTCTCGGAATGTCCACAAAATTCTCAAGATCTTTTATAATGACTGAATCGTTTGTAGCTGTCAGCATCTGAAACTTTTTTAATGTATAATCGACATTTTTTACGGCTTTAGCATCTCCTCTTAAATTGTATTTTTCAAGATTCTCTCTTATGAGAGAGCAAAGCTCTCCGCTTTTGCTTATCTGAGCATCAAAAAAGAATAAAATCTCTTTAGGAGGATATTTTCTAAACAATGAAAATATTTTCTCAAGAGCTTCATTACTTCTCTCAGTAAACTTATATTTTTTAAATATTCCTCTCGTATCCCTTATTATACCATCAAAACAGAGAAAAGCTTTATCTTCAAGTACAGACTCCGTGGTAATAAGAACATTGTAACCATCTACGGCTAAAAACTTATTTTCTATATCTCTTATCTCGCATTTTTTTCTTTTTACACTATCTATTTCCCTTTTTGAGAAAACAACCCTCATAAGCTTGTATCTATCTTTCTTCTTTAGTTTATAGTGATCACTGACAAACTTTACAGCTAGATCTTTTTTGTATCCTCTATTTAAGAGGAAATATAGATCTTTCAATGCTTTCATAAAAAGGACGCTATCAAAAATCCGAGAACACCGAAGGAAGCGAAGGGCATTGCCGGTATACCCTCTTTTTCATAGAATCTTGTAGCCAATAGAAGCCCAAATAATGAGAAAAAGGATGCTATGAGATAGGATATAAAATTGTAGTTGTAATAAACGGAGATTATCAATAGATTTGGAAAAATGATATCTGCAGCTCCCAGGATTATAGTCTCATCTCCTATTTTTGCCCTGAAAACCTGGCTTCCTCCCTTTTCTACCACATCATCAGCCAAGGTAATCATGTGTTTTGTCTTCCTAACTGAGATAATGTCATAAAACGAGAGTAAAATCATTAGAATAGCTATAATGAGAGGTTTTAAAGACGTACCGAGGAAAGAAACAACGCCAACAGATAATATTATAGTGCAGTAATTCAGAATATACCATTTTCTGAATTTGAGCCTTATAAATACAACGACGAATGAAAAAGCTATAGAGAGGTACGTTCCTATAAAAAATGTGAAAACATAATAGTTCATGAGAAACAATCCGAAATAATCCACAAAATAATATAAAAATTTACTGAGGTTGAGTTTTATCAGTGCGAGAACAAAGGCAGATGCAATTAATATGATAAAAAATAGATAAAAAGATGTGGATGGGTTTGATCCGCCTTCTATAATAACTATCTCCTTTTTAAAGAATTTTTGTGTTACAAGGAGACCAAAAAATTGTACAATCAGGAAATTAAAGAGAATGAAAGCCTTATCTTTCATTCCTGCACCTTTACATCAAGGTCTTTTTCCAAAATTTCTATTATATCTTCTTTCGATTTAAAAATTTCTTTCTGAAGCAGATCATTTTTCGTTTCAAGGTTTTTAATTTTCTCTTCACTTTTTATAATTTCAGATTGCAGGTTATCTATCTCTCTTTTTATTATTCCCTCTCTATTTTCTTCTCTGCTTGTTATTACGAAAGAATATACCTTTTCCTTATGCGTCATGTACTCCTTTTTTTTATCTTCTAGATTTCCATCTAAGATATATTCTGCCAGTCTGAGTATTTTCTCCCCTTTGCGTGGATTTTTTTCTATTTTTTCAATATTCGGGATAGATTCCCGAAAAACATTTAGATCAGAATCGTTTAAGAAAGTTTTTACAGGGAATTCTATATACTCCTGGATCTGTTTTTTTAATTTTTTATCTGTAACGATCTTTTCCAGTTTTCTCATTTCTCTTTTCAGTGGTGCAATTGTACTGTAAATCTCATTTTCTATTTTTTTAAACTGTTTTTTCAGTTCTTTATACTCTTCCATCTTTTCCTTTTCGCCTTTTGCCATATCCTCAACTTTTGAAAGCTCTTTTTTCTTATCTTCTATCTTTATCTTTTTTTCTTCTGTCTCTTTTTTTATATCCAATATTTTTGATTTGTTTTCCTTTATTTCTATTTTTTTAGATTTATTTTCAGAAAGCGTATTCATTATGTTTTCTATCGTCACAAATTCTGAGTTTTTTAAGACATTTCCAAGTTTTTCCACATTTTCAGAAAAATCTTTTAAAAATCTACTTAAAAGCTTCATCTCTCTTTCGTAAACAATTATTAGATATCTGCCGTGCATTCCTATATATTTTTGAATTGAACCTATACTCTCTACAAGATTTTTGTGTACTTCCTTTAAGGAATCTATATCGCTGTAATCCGTGTTAATTTTTTCAGTAGTCAAAAGAAGGCTGTTAATAAATTTATCCTGGCTGCTTAATGCGATTTTATATATCTTTTTAAATATTCTTTCATTGGGGGTCATGAATTTAAATTCATTGAGAAAATTTTTGATCTTTTGTTCACTGTCTTCTATTTTGTCTATATACCTCTTAGAATCTCTCATTATCTCTTCACTTTTGGAAGTATATCTCTTTCCGATCCAACTTTCTACCTCAGTTTTTTTTACTTTTTTCTGGGACCTAAAAAGCATAGTAACCCTCAATTATATTTTTACTGAGCAACCTATTTAAATGTTAGTAACTCATTATAATAGTACAATGCCTAAGGAGGAAAGAAATTGACTGTAGTAGAGGAAGCAACCCAAACAGATTTGGATAAGCTGGCAGAGATAGATACGGAAGTATTTAAGGAGAAAGCTATATCTCCATGGATTTTAAAAGCTTTCTTGAGACATGGAAAAGTATATGCTATAAAAAAAGAAAATAAGCCAATAGGATCTGCTTACTGCATGACTGAGTGGGCTGATGAGAAAAAATCCAAGAAAAATGTTTTTCTATTGAGATTTTTTATAAAGGAAGAGGAAAGAAACAAAGGACACGGGACTTTTTTGATAGGAGAAATTTTAAAATTTTTAAAACAGGAAAAATTTTCGAGAGTTAAAACGACAGTAGATCCCAAAAATGTCATTGCAATAGAGATTCTCTGTAATTACTATGGATTTAATGGTCTTAGTTTTCTACTCAATGAAGAAGGCAATGGGCAGCATAGATTATGTTTGGACTTGGATATGGATAGAATGACGTTTAGAAGGGGAAAAGAAAAAAAATTTTACATAAAAACTGGAAAAACAGACGTTCTGTCAGATGAAAGAATGCTGGCAAATCCAGAGGCACCTGCAGAGATAAGAAAGCTTATAAAAAAACATTACATCTGCAGAGGGATTATAAGGTTTAAGAGAAAAGATTACCTCTATTTTACGAGGGATGTTACATATATATAGCACTGCAAAACTTTTTAAATTCAGTAAAAAAGAAAGTTTATGAAAAAATTAGCACTACTTCTTATACTCCTCATACTCAGTATAGTGTACGCAGATAATGCAAATGTTTCATTAAACTATAAAGATATAGTGGAGCCCAATGAGACAGTAGAGATAGATATTAAGATAAAAAACACATCGACAACTTATTTATGGAAATGTAAAGCTTCCATAGATCTAGGACTCTTAGGAGACGAGATACAGTATTTCACAATTATATCTGAACCCAGTTGGGATGAAAAGATACAGATAGGATCTTCTGTAAACGGGAAAATAAAGATAAAGATCAGTTCAGATGCAGATAATGTAATACTAAGAATACCGGTTATAGTCTCCGGAGAAGAAGGAGGATGCCCAGGAGGCTGCACGCCTTTCATGGAGGGACCTTTTTATGCCGAGGTGACTGTTAAGAACAATGGCATTGAGACCTTTAACTATGCTGAATCCCTGTATAACGAAGAAAAATATGAGGAGGCTATGGAAAAGTATGATGAGGCTAAAAAATATTTTTTAAACTATTTTGATGATAAAAATGCCAGAATTTGTCTTATAAAAGCTAGAAACTGTGAGGGACATCTGAAACTGAACTCAGGAATATCGTACTTCAATGCAGGAGATCTAGATAATGCGAAAAAAGAGTTTGAAGACGCAAAATCACTATTCGAAGATGAAGAGATGATAAAAATATGCGAACAGTGGATAGAGAAATGTATCCCACCTTCTACTACACCTCCTGCATCTACCACACCGCCCCCCACCACGCTCGCTCCAACTACTATTTCTCTTACCACTCCTCCCGTTACCACACCTCTTGCTACTTCTCCCCCTCAGGGATCAACTACCAAGACTATCTTTTTGTTTTTATTATTGATTGCGATAGCATCTGTTATAATAATAACAATAAAAATAACAAAAAAATAAATTATTTTTGTTTTGGGAGGAAAGGATACAACCACGAAGAAAATGTTGCGGGGCTTCTTGTCTGGATCATCACTTTACCATTTCCCCACAATCTGGCAACTAACCCTTCTCCGCTCAAAAATGTAGATTTTAGGCCTCCGACTCTTTGTATTGTATAATCCACTCCATCTTCAAATGCGACCAGATGTCCTGTATCCACCTTAAACTCGTTTCCCTTCAATTCTATCGTGGAGATAGCACCGAATGAAGATAAAAATAGATCTCCATATCCTTCAAGTTTTAAAAAGAAGAACCCTTCTCTAGAAATAAATCCCTTCAATCCCTGAAACTTTGTGTCTATGTTTATCGAAGGAGAAGAAGCAATATACGCTCCTCCCTGGGCAAACCAGCTCTCATTATCCAGATGAAGATGTACAATATCGCCTGGATATCCTGGTGCAAAGGCAACTATTCCTTTTCCCTGAGTGCACCTGAATGTATTCATGAATAGAGACTCTCCACCCAGAACCTTCCTTTTCAGACCGCCAAACAATCCTCCTTTTATCTCTGTTTTCATTTCAATATTTGGGCTCATGTATACCATCGCCCCAGCTTCTCCAACTATTTCCTGTCCACTTTCAAGATACGTTTTTAGTATAGTATATGCAGGTCTGTGCTCGACTTCAAAGGATAGCTCTCCTTTCTCCTCAAGTCTTGCCCCACATTTTACACAGAATAAACTATCATCGCGGTTGTCGGTTCCACAGTGAGGACATTTCATAAGCCAACCTTTTTACCGCAGTTTGGACAGAACACAGCATCATTAGCGAGAGTATATCCGCATTCTGGACATATTCTTGAGAGTTTTTCACCTTCAAGTTCTACCTCTATTCCCCCGACAAGACCAGCAGCTAAATTGTATAAAAAAACGTAGATCACGGAAACAACACCTGCCAATATTGCCCAGATTATTCCAAATACTACACCCATTATTACTCCAAGAGCCGCTCCTGCTCCACTAAGACCTATTCTGCCCAGGTCATAGTACTGCGAAATGCCTCCAAGTCCTGCCCCCATCAGTGCTCCGAAAATTATTCCAAGAACAACTCCCACTATAAGACATATCGTCAGCACCAGCTTAAACACCGGAAAATATCCGAATTTTTTTATTTCGTATTTCATTTTGGTACCCTCCTATATTTTTTGTATAATTATTTAACTCAAACTTTTTATTCTTTTCTATGGTGACAAAGGATAAGTGAATTTCTGGCAGTTTTACATATTATCTCAGATTAAAAACAGTTTTTTATCAGTACAAGGCTAAATTATCCTTTTGAAATCGTTTGAAATCATTTTTATCTATTTTATAATACAAAGTTCATCATTGAACTCTCTTTCAATTTTCATTTTTAACAGTTAACCCCGAAAAACTTAAAATATACTTAATTACACTCTATATTATATGAAGATCTGGATAGATGTCTCAAATGCACCACATATTCATTTTTTCAAGAATATAATAAAAGAATTAAAGGTTAGAGGACATGATGTCATAGTTACGGCAAGAAACTTTGATTCTATAATAGAGATTTTGGAACTTCATGATATAGAGTATCAATTAGTTGGAAAACATGGTGGTTTTTCCTTAAAAGATAAGTTAGTTGAAAGCTCAAAAAGAGTTATGGGACTGACAGAGATAATCTCAAAAGAATCTCCGGATTTAGCACTCTATAAGCATTCTGTTGAGGCTTCCAGGGTAAGTTACGGCTTAAAAATACCGTCTCTCTGTGTACTCGATAATGAGATTGCCGAGTCTCAAAATAAGTTAATGCTGCCTCTATCCACAAAAATAATAGCCCCAAAAGCGATACCTTTGAAAGAAATAACAAAATATGGAGTTTCTAAGGAGAATATAAGGAGTTTTTATGGAGTATGCGAGCTTGCACATGTGAGAGATTTTGTTCCAGATGAAAAAGTTATGAGCAACTTTAATTTTGACAGGCCCCTAATAGTAATGAGACCAGAGCCAATCAAAGCTGATTATTACAACGGAGACAAAGATAAATCGATAATCAGGGATGTTATAGCCAATTCCTCGATAGATGCTACTTTTGTAGTATTTCCGAGATGTGAGGATCAGAAAAAACTCTTCGATTTTGAAAATGTTATAATCCCGGAAAATGTTATCGATTCCCTGAGTCTCATTCATTACTCGGACTTAGTAATAAGTGCAGGAGGATCGATGAATAGAGAAGCAATAGCTTTAGAGGTCCCTGCAATATCAGCATTTCCGGGGCATGTTCTGGCAGTTACACAGTTTTTGATAAATCTGGGAATAAAAGATCATTCTTTAGATCCCAAAGAAATCTGGAAAATGGCTGAAGAGTTTATGACGAATACGTATAAAAAAGATGTAAGGAAAGCACTGAAAAAGATGGAAAATCCTGTGGACATTGTTCTGGAAGAGATCGAAGCAATAGAAGATTAAAGTTTATAGACTTTTTCTCCTTTCTTAACTTTTTCAGGAGTTTTTATCCCTATGGAGTCTCCAGGCTTCGCTTCTTCGACTTTTTTTCTGTCTATCTCCATGGATTCTATGACAAACTCTAGATCTCCTATTTTTATCTTGTCTCCAGTCTTAAAGATTCCTGTGATGTTTATTCCAGCAACGCCGACCCTCGAAAAATACGTGAATACTTCTCCTACTTCTTCCATTTTATCGCCTCATAATTTTTTTCATTTACCTATTTATATAATTTTCTTTCTGTTGGAGTATCATCTGTACATAACTGTTTCTTCCTTCGGAACCACTGCGGGTTTTGCCTGCTGTTTCAATTTTTCCATTCTTTCTTCAAGCATTTTGGCATCTTCTAATAGAGGAGCTACATCTATCTCTATTTCAGGGAACATCTGATCTATAACACCCACTAACTTGGCAGCGGCTTCAGAATCAGGTATATCTGGTCTTGCTTCTCCAAGAAGACATATTACATCAAAATTTTCCCTTCTGCCCTCGTTGAGAAGGACAGCGGAGACTCCTGTGATCATCCCAACATTTAATGGTTTTGCACTTATTCTCATTTTTTTCATTTTTTTCGATTCTTTATCCAAGGAAGTTACATAATAAACCTCTATCTCTCCATCTCCACTGCTTACCAGTCCCTCCAAGGTTATTATTCTTTTGCATCCATTTTCTTTTGCCCATTCTAATATTTTTCTCGCCAATGGTCTCACTATTAGAGGTGACGGTACGAACTCTGATACTATCGCAGCAATCTTCAGGTCTTCTCTTGTATAAATTCTTGCAGGACATTTAGGTTTGTTGTTGAATACCAGAGATATTGGAGGAAATTGATCCGAATCGAAAGCAGCTGTCTGATCAAGATCGAGTTTGTCTACCAGATAACTTATCGCTATACTGGATATCATGCCTACGGAAGGATGCCCCACTATCACGGTACCATCTTTTAGATCAACATCCTTAAATTTGTAAAGGTCTATCATATTCTTTTCTAGACGGTAAAGCTTAAATAATTTTTTGTAGTAATTTTTTTATGTATACAAAATTTTTATTTCTTGAAGACTCTTATAAAAAAGAGTTTGATGCTAAAGTCCTGAGTTTTGAGAATAACTATGCAGTTTTAGATCAAACATGCTTTTACCCCCAAAGTGGAGGACAGGAGTGTGACAAAGGTACTATTAAAAAAAATGGAGATATTTTTAGTGTTTCGGAAGTTAAAAAGGATAAAGGAATAGTTCTTCATAAAATAGATGGTATTCTTGAAAAAGGAGATAAAATCACTGGAAAAATAGACTGGGACAGGAGATATAAGATGATGAAATACCATACAGCTTTGCATATTCTGAGCAGAGTTGTTTTTGATTTATACGGCGGAGGAGTTGCCGGGAACCAGATCTCACCCGATAAAGCGAGAATCGATTTTGATCTTGAAAAGATTGAAGAAAAAGAGGAAATAGAAAAAAGAACAAATGAGATCATAAAAGAAGGCAGACCTGTTAAAATTTATACTCTCCCGAGAAAGGAAGCTGAAAAAGTTGTAGATGATAAAACAAGAGTGGATTTACTTCCAAAGTTTATAAAAAATATACGATTGGTAGATATTGAAAACTTTGATATAGATGCATGCGGGGGTACGCATGTAAAGAATACAAAGGAAATAAGAGAGATAAAGATAACAAAGATTGAGAATAAGGGAAAAAACAGGAAAAGATTAGTTATTGTTTGAAAAGAAAAAACGCATGGTCTTTTGCGTAAGGTTCTAATCTCAAAGACTCAAGAACTTCAAAATGTTCCTCAAGCTTCTTTTTTTCTCTTTTAAAAATCTTCTCAGGAGATGCTGTTACATCTATACTCCTTGCTTTTATACAGAGCGCACCATAGCCTCTCAGGAATATGGAGTTCTTGATAAGTATTTCTGTTTGATTGGGCTGTGCTATGTCTTGGTAGATGAAATCCACATTCTCTATTAGATGAGCATATCTCTCAGGATAATTTGCGTCTTCAAGGATTGGAAACATGTTTTTTCTTTTTTCACAAATATTTACAAGCTTTCTTATAGCTCTCGGAGAGAATTCTACACAGTAAACTCTTCCATTTTCTACAATATCAGAAACATGTGAGGGAGTAGTTCCTGAGGCTGCTCCGAGATATAAGACTTTTGAGTTTTTTTTGAGAGGTAGATCATGAAGACCGTTCAGTATCGCGGCAGAGAGTTTGGATCTAAAAGGGTCCCAGTATCTGTACTCCATACCTTCAAATTTTATCAGTTTTTCATTGTACACAGTTTCTCGCGGAACAAGATTTTTTGTATATATCCTATCCTCTTTTTTTATAATATTTTCCATTTTATCGCCTCTTTGGCTTTTCCTTGTATTTTTTTCTTATTGCGTCCAATCTTATCTCAAAGTCTTCTGAAACACTCTCGTCAAACTCTCCCGAGTAAAAATCCAGTCTCGCAGCTATTGCTATCTTCGATGCCATGCTTCTAGCTATCTTACCCCTCTGCCATTTTGGCGATGCGTGTATCCTCGGGTCATGAAAAATAATACCGTGCTTCGGAGGCTTTGCGCCCTTTCTCAAGTGCCTGAATAATGCAGGTTCTGCACCCAATACTTGAATTGTCGAGGCGGGGAGCATCGCAAGATTTTTTAAACTTCCTGCGAGAGAAATTAGTTTTGCTACGAGAAGGGGATTTATGAGATTTGATAAGTTCGGAGTGAGTTTTTCTGTATTTTCCTTTATATATCTCACAAGTTCTTCTCTAAAATTGTACATCTCCAGAGTTTTACCTGCAAAGCTTTTCATCATTTCTATGTCCGTATCTTCTAAATCTGCACCCATGCTTTTTTCTTTTCTTTCTTCATTTTTTACAATCCCGGCAAACTCTGCATGGTTTTCTATCCTGTCACACAACTCAGGAAAGTACAACCCATACCATTCCCTGAGCCTCTCGAAAAAAAAGTTTAAACTTTGATCTACCTGTTCCAACGCTTGCACAGCCTGGATTATTACTTTATCTTTGCTTTCTGATGCTTTCTTGATCTTTTCTTTTACAAGACCTATATAGTACTCATTGTCCAATTTCATGATAGAATCAATGTTATCCCTTAAAAATATGCCTCCATCGTTGGGGAATTCATGCTTCGCATTCAGTCTCTCAGCTATTTCTCTATTTTCGAATACTGAGTTAGGATATTTTTCATACAACTCTTTTATCTCTTTTATAGGATTTTTAAGGTCTTTAAAAAATTTATGCTCTAATATTTTTTTATCTTTTACAGCAAAAGCTCCAAATGCATTAAAAACAAGATATTCTTTCATATTTTTTTCACTCCTTCTTTCGTTCCCATCAAAACCTTGCATTTTTTTGTGAATATACCATTTTCTATGACTCCGGGTATATTATTAAGTTCTCTTTCTTTTTCTTCAGGATCGTCAACTGAAAACTTTAAATCTATTATAAAATTACCGTTGTCCGTGATCACGGGACCATCTTTGTTTATCGCCATTCTCAACTCAGGATTCAAATCTTTCAATTTTTCAGAAACTATTTTCCATGCCTGCGGTATTACTTCTATAGGAATTTTAGCTTTTTCTCCCAATTTTTCAACGAGTTTAGTTTCATCTATAAGTACATAAAACTCTTTTGATGAGTAGTCTATAATCTTTTCCTGGAGAATAGCTGCACCTCTTCCCTTTATAAGAAAGTTGTGGGGATCCACCTCATCAGCACCGTCAAAAGCTTTTTCCGGCGTGCATTGATCTATGCTCACCATATTTATTTTATTTTCAATTCCTAAAATTTTAGATTGAAAGGATGTCGGTATTCCGTAAACTTCTATTCCTTCGTTTTTTATTCTCTCGCCTAAGGATTTTATAAATTCCAAAGTAGTGGATCCAGTTCCAAGACCTATAACGTCCCCATCTTTTACAAGACCAGCAGCGTATTTCCCTACCAATTTTTTTAACATAATTTTAATCTATTCTCTATTTTTATATTGTTATGGTTTTCTTGACGCTTCGCCGCGCACAACACCTGTTGCTATTATGTGCGCTACCCTCACAGGTTCCGGAAGTGAAGAGTGAATTGCCGTTATCTTTATTAATTTCTCTGTTTCTTCTCTCGTTAATCCAGAAAATTGATAATATAATACTTTATCATCTTTTAATTCTATTTTGTATATTTTTCCTGCATTTTCAATCATTTTTTCTCTTTCTTCAGGATTTTCAAGGTATTTCAGAGCGTTCTTGATGGACAGCATATCAGGCATCTTCCTTATAGCAACTATACAGGGAAGTCCCGTCTCTTCATTGATCTTTTTTATATCTATCGTATTGAATCCACCCAAAGTTACCCCATCGAACATTATAACACCAAGATCTTTGTGTTTTGTATTTTTCACCATCTCTATGATCTTTTCAGTGGCATCGAGACCATCTCTTTCTATATACGTTGATAAAAGTCCATCTATCCAGAATCCCCCCCTGAAAACTACCCCTACAACTAAAACTTTATCATCTACAAGCGATCCATCGTCTATTCCAAGTATCCTTATCTCGGGTTTTATTTTCATTGAAGATAATAAAGAAGAGAAGTATAAAATTTTTTGGGTTATCAGAACATCCCAAGTATCATAGGTATTATCCTTATCAGGACATAGAACAAAAATATGATTATAAGGATATCTATGACTTTTTTCGTAAAATCAAAACCCGCCTTTAATATTACAAGAAGAATGAGGATTCCAAGAGGCCCCACGGCATCGGGAGGAACTATACCTGCAGTTGCATCCGAAATAGCTCCGGCTATCATCTTTGCTATATCTATCACCATCTCTATTATACTGAGAACTAACTCTGTGATGTCCATATTTAAAAGTTTTATATGAGGTATTTAAAACTTTTCATTACTGAAGAAAACACAAAAAATAAAAGAAAATCAAAGTGGGCACGTAATGCCCAGTTTTTCCTGGATATCTTCAGCGCATTTCAATGCTTTCAGAAGTTCATTGTTTGCATAAATAGAGTTGCCTGTTTTGTTTGCATCGTTTATGTGTTCCTGCATTTCATCTAGCAATGCTTGCACATCTTCAGGAACATCCTCTGGTAAGTTCTCCTCGATACATTCCAGACAAGTATTCACCTGTCTCAAATGATAGTTCTTCACAGGCATGAAGGCGGCGATGGGATTTGCAAAGATTTCTACTACTTCTACGTGGGCTACCCAATTTATGGCGTTACTCAACAATCGCAACTCATTGGAACCAGCCGCGGCTCCATAAACGTTAAAACCGAAATGGACAGCTCTCCCAGAACTATAAGTAATCACGGAAATTCCTTCGTTATGCAGTGAATAACCAGTGGCCTGAACTGTGCCAACTTCATGATAGCCAATTGACCATCCAACATAATCATTTCCAACAATACCGTACGCCCAAAATCCTCTTCCTACCCAGAATGCAGGAAGACCCGCTGCTATGGGGTGAGACGGATCTGTAATGGTAACTGTAACTGTATTTCCTTCACCTATACTTTCATAATTCTCGGTAAACCAGTTTCCCCAGTCTCCTACCGCAATGTACCCCTTACCGGAAGAAATCCAATTATCTATGTTCGCTTGAAGGAAGTTATAGCAGCCTATATATTCGAATATTACATCCGCTCCAGCTGTTTGCGCCTCTGCTACAGTGGTCACATCAACAGTGTTATATCCCAAAGAATTTAGCGTGTTAACAAGAGCATCGTGCTCGAGTGTATTGGCCCAATTACTGGCTGCGACAGCCACAAGAACAGTACTTGCTTCTGAAGCAGGTGCTGCTAACGCAACTAAAGACACCAAAAACATAATCGCTATTATCAAACTTTTAATTTTCTTCATTTTATCACCATTTTTAACTCTACATTTTATAATTATATTTATAATAAAAAGCTTTCGGTTTATGCGATATATTACATTTCATAAGCTCATCAAAACCTTTAAATTTTCCCTTTTCAGCAGATTTAAACCTCTTTTCTTTATGGCAATGATAGCGAATATTCCATTTATTTTTGCTTCGCTTCTCTTTACAAAATTTATCAATGCCCTCTGAGTTTCGCCGCTTCTTATGACATCGTCCACGATCAAGACACTCTCTCCTCTCTGAATCGAGTTTTTTGGAAGGTACAATGACATTACGTTGCCTGAAAACGAGGGGATATAAGACTCTTCAAGCAATTCCTTTACACCTACCTCTTTTTTCTGTTTTGCATAAACCATATCAACATTAAATATATCAGCTACTTTGCTTGCCAACGGTATCCCATCGGTGGCAGAGGTAAAGATCTTGTCCACATTATCAAAAAGTGTTTTGGAGTGTTCTGCAATCCTCCTCAGGAGAAAGGTATCGTAAAGGATCTTTGTATTGTCAAAATACTCTCCATCAAAGATAATACTCTGTTTAATTTCCTCTTCGAGATTAAATTCTTCATTATACGCTCTTAAAAAAATCTCTGTTTTTTTATTTCCCGGGAGGATTTTTCCAGATATGTATCTATTTAGAACTGTTATAGGAAGCCCGAAAATCTCTGAAAGTTCCCTGTACGTGTGTTTTGTTTTCAAGTATCTCAGATACTCAACAGCCCGTAGCTTTTTTTCAAGGTTCTGCATAAGATTTTTACAGGAGCTCTGTTTATAAATTTTTGTGTATAAATCTCCCATTTTCTTATTTTTTACACATTTTTTTGTTCTAACTCTGTATTTCTCACAAGCCACAAGGAAAACAGAAACCAGTTGGAGGGATCTTTATCTCTATTTTTCAAGATATAATCAAAAGTGAGCTTCAATTTTTCTTCATCAACTTTTATTCCGAGATTTATTAAAAGAGAGTCCGCTAAAAGGAAAGAATGTTCACCATAATAATAAGTGTACTCAGACGATGCCACGTAGTCTCTTTCATTTGTTTCTTCATATCTTTTATAATCAAATCTTAAGTCTTCAGATGTCTCAACTCTTCCTTCGGATATAGCTGCGTTGTAATTTTCTTCGTATGCCAGAATATCGTAAACGCTGCTACCATTCCACATATTCAAAAACCAATTTTCGGCCTCTAAAAGACTTTCCAGATATCTTTCGTCACCCAGATTCTTATAACACTGCCACATACCAAGCATCGCCATTACAACATACCACGAAGACTGATCCCTTCTTACGGGTATCTGGGCATATCCGTCATACCATCCTCCGTTTTTTAACTGCATACTGTATAATGCGTCTCCCAATTCTCTTGCGTAATCACTATATTTTGTGTCGTAAGAAGCTAAAGCTCCAAGTCCCAGAACCATGATCCCGAGATCATTCGGGCTCGTCCAGTAGTAACATTCTAAACTGCTCTTCGGATCTCCTTCATGCCTGGCGTTTTCTGATATCTCGGTAATTTTTATTTCATTTGTAGCTTTCCATTCTTCTATCTCATTTATTAAAAAATCGCCGCCCTTTAAAGCAGCTTCTTTATATCTTTCATTTCCCGTTTTTTCGTACCCATAAATTAAAGAAAAAACGCAGAGACCTGTGGAAAGTTTGGGATTAATCCCGCTTATCTCTCCATTCTCCTTCTGTATTTCAATAAGTCTGTCCAGAATTTCTTCACTTTTTTCTGTATTAAAATCGGCTATAAATATGGATAGATACCCTAACTTAATGATTGACGCATCTCCCAGATCCTTATTTTTTATGTACTCGTATTCTTTTAAACTCTGTTTTTCCATTCTTTCTTCTACGGAGAGGAAATAAAATTTGTCCAGAAGCAAGATAAAAATAATGAGAGATGCTATTACAGGGATGATTTTTTTATTCATGCAAAAGAATTGCAGGAGTAAATATAAAATTTTTCTCTTGTGCAGAAAGATTTTTATCTAATATACAGAATTCAGTTTTGTGTATCTAATAATTTCCAAAAGAGATCTCAACTGTAAAAAAATTACAGATAACCTTTATTTTTCAGAATCTCTCATTAAAGAAGAAGGCATCTTTTTTAAAACACAAAAAGTAAAAAAAGCAAGAACAAGGACGTTTCCCGCAGGTTTTATAATTCTTTCTTACGATCTTGAAGATAAAAAAGTTTTTAAAAAGACTCAAAGAAAGATTTTTAGAAGTCTGGGCGTGAGAGTTCTTCCTTCGATCTACATATTTCCCTATGCAATGCAAGAAACTTTTGAAACTATAGATGAAATTAAGAAATTTCTAGAGAGATTTGGGATAGTGTATAGAAGTCCTGTAGTAGTTCCGATCAATCTGCCCCAGTTGAAGGATATAATCTATGAACATCACAGGAAACTGGCGCAAATGATAATCTTAAAAGCAAAAAAGTACGAAGAAGAAGAAAGATTTTCCAAGAAAAATTTTTTAGAACTAAGAGCAGACTTAAAAATATTAAAAGAGAGGTGTTTGTGGTATACAAAGAGGGGGATAAATCTAAAGAAGATATACGACAGAACTTATAAAGCTGTTCTTGAATATAGACATATGACAGAAGAAAAAACAGATTTGGGAGAGTTTTTTAAACTCAAACAAAATTTTAAAAGAACTTAAAGTAAAAATCCCAAGAAAATAATTGTCTAAAGCTTTTTAGCTATGATCTTCAATTGAATTTTGAAAAAAGGATATATTATCCCTATTTATTCTTAGAAAAACAATTATATATTGAAAAAAATCATATACTTTGGTGATATCTATGAACATGGAATGCCCGCTCTGTCTTGAGAAAATTGATATAAAAACTCTAGAAGTTGGAGAGGAGATAACTTGCCCGGCATGCGGTGCTAAGCTCGAAATTCACCAATATCAGGGTGAGTGGGAGCTCTGGGAAGTAGAAGAAGATTAAATTTGAGGTGATAAAAATGGGAAAAAAGAAAAAAAAGGGAGAAAAGCAAGAATCCGGGAAAAAGAAGAAAGGAAAATAACTTATCAGGGCAGGGATAATTAAACTTTAATTTTATACTATTTTATTTTGTACTCCAAATTTAAATGAAGAGTTAAAAGTTTTGCTAAAGAAGGTGTAAGAATAGAATGGTAAAGACAGTGGTGGTGCAGATGAGTATAAAAAAATCTCAGAAAGCTGCTGAGTCTCGAGGAGGGCCTGAAAAGTACATCGTGGAATATGATGAGGAAGAGGAAATAATAGAACTCGCAGCATATAAACTTACAGAAAAGCATATTAAAGAGATAAGAGAAGAGCTGAGTAAAGCATTTTCAATAAACTACATCCGTGTAGAAGAAGATACCATGAGAATCGTGATAGAAGATGTCGTATATGGGGATCTGGAAAAACTCGAGAAAATGGGATGGAGATGGGGGTAAATAGTGATAAGAGGGTATTGAAAAACTAGAATAATACACCGGTGGTAAGAGAAAAATGAAAAAAGAGAAAAAAGTTGAATGTCCGCACTGTGGTCATGAATTCCATACAAGATCTAAGCTCGTGAAGGTAACATGTCCTTCATGTGGGCGTAAAATTCCTGTCAAAATGAAAAAAGAGATGCAGAAACTCATGAAGAAAAAGGGAAAATAAGTTAGATCCTGCTAATTTTTTATCCACTCTTTTAACCCATATTAGACTTTTGTCTATACAACTTTCGATAAATATTTAAAGAAAGAAGTCGTATATTGTATTGAAAAAGAAAAAGAATAAAAATTTCGGCAAATATAACTTGGAGGAATAAATATGAACATACAGGAAATAAGGAGTGCTATGGAAAAATATGGAGTGCCGGGAAGGGATTTATATGAACTGCCTAGTTCTCCCCTGAGTTTCCCGGATGGTGCAAACTATAGAATGGAAGTTTCCGGGGTAGAAAGATTATCTACTCTTGAAGCATTGGTAGACGAAATGGAGAAAAGAGATATACCTATACATAGACTAATAAGCACTGTGATGGGTTCTACATATTTAGATGACGAAGAACTGGAAAGTTTTGCTAAATTGGCCAAAGAGAAAAAGATGGAAGTTATTATAACACCAGGACCTAGAAGCGGCTGGGATACAGGAAGGCAGATAGCAACACCCGAAGGAGCGCTTTCTGGGGCAAGAATAAGAGGCAGCGACAATCTCTCGTATCTTTTTGCAGATATGGCAAGATGTATGGAGCTGGGTTTCAGAGGATTCCTCGTTATGGATGAAGGAGCTCTGTGGCTTCTATCACAAATGAGGAAAGAAGGAGTCATACCAGAAGATACTGTCTTTAAAGTTTCTATATATGCTGGACACGGAAACGCTGCGGGCGCAAAAGTCCTAGAATCCTTGGGGGCGGATACGTTTAATCCCTTAGGTGATTTATCTCTGCCAATGTTTGCATCGATTAGAAAAGCTGTAAAAATACCTCTGGATGTTCATATAATCCTCTCGGAATCATTTGGAGGATTTAATAGGATGTGGGAAGGTCCAGAACTGGCAAGAGTTACTTCACCCTGCTACTTTAAGATCGAGCCTGGAACAGCTCTGGCGATTGGATCGGGTATCTACAGGCCATGGACATCAGAAGATTTTCTTGCCAAACTGGTAAGAGAGAAAGTGAAATATGCAGAGATAATCAGGGACATAATAGATAAGATCCATCCAGAACTCAAATTATCGGAATATGGACCTAAAGATTTAGCTGTACCAAAGTGATCATATGTACAGCTATACAGGAAAAATTTTGAAAATAGATCTATCCACCAATAGAGTTTCGGAGGAATCTTTAGATGAGAAAGATGCTGAGAAATTCATAGGAGGGAAAGGCCTTGGAGCGAAGCTTCTTTTTGAAGAGATCGATCCTAAGATCGATCCTTTATCCCCTCATAATGTCTTGATCCTCTGCACAGGGCCTTTAACAGGGAGCTTCGCTCCAACGTCAGGAAGATGGTGCATAGTTACAAAATCTCCTTTAACTTCGCTATTCCTCGACTCACAAATAGGCGGATACTTCGGTGCGGAGATGAAAAAAGCTGGATACGACTTTATTATTATAAAAGGTAGAGCAGAAAAACCTGTATATATCATTATAGAAAATGAAAATGTAGAAATAAAAGGTGCGGGAGAACTCTGGGGGAAAAATTCCTTTGAGACTGAAAAAGCGTTAAAAGATAAAGGAAGAGTTCTTTCCATAGGTGTGGCTGGAGAAAAGCTTGTAAAATTTGCCTGCATAAATACGGATCTTTGTAGTGAGGGACGAGGTGGAAACGCGGGCAGAGGTGGTGCAGGAGCAGTCATGGGATCGAAGAATTTGAAAGCAGTTGTAATAAAAGGAACAAAAAAACTTAGCTATGCCAATGAAGAAAAATTCAGAGAAGCTGTGAAGAAATCTTTGAAAGTTATAAGCGAGAATTCGTTTATACCCACGAGAAGAAAATACGGCACACCCATATGGATAAATCCAATTAATGAAAACAAGCTTTTACCGACATACAATTTCTCGAGAGGATGTTTTGAGAAGGCTGAGAATATATCTGGAGAAACGATGCATGAAAAAATAGTTGTGAAGAACAAATCATGTTTTAACTGTCCGATAGCCTGTGGTAAATGGACTAATTTCGAATTTAATGGAAAAAAATATGAATTAGAAGGACCCGAGTACGAAACTATAGCACTTTTAGGAAGCAACTGTGGAAATGAAACTATTGAAAGTGTTGCATATTTGGGCTATCTATGCGACGATTTCGGTCTCGATACTATATCCACGGGAAATATAGTAGCGTTTGCAATTGAAGCTGCAAAGAAAAAGATAATAGATGAGGTCATAGATTTCAACGATCCTGTAAAACAGGGAGAATTGATAAGAAAGATAGCTTACAGAGAAGGAATAGGAGATGAACTTGCAGAGGGTGTTAAAAAAATTTCGGAAAAATTAGGGGGAAGTGATTTTGCCATACAATCAAAGGGAATGGAGTTTCCCGGATACGATCCACGTGGTTCTTTTGGAATGGCGTTAGCTTATGCTACAAGCGACAGGGGAGCATGCCATCAGAGAGTATGGACAGTAAGGGCTGAGTTAGAAGGTGATTTAAAACCGCGATATGGTATAGAAGGGAGAGCTAAATTTGTTAAGGAAAACCAGGACGAAAGAGCGTGCTGTTTCTCATTAGTCCTCTGCGAATTTGCGCCTTTCGATGTAGATACATTCGTAGAATTATTGAATACTGCTACAGGTTTTGGGTACAGTAAAGAAGAGTACCTGAAAGCTGGAGAAAGAATATGGAACCTGACAAAAATTTTCAACATAAAAAATGGAGTTACAAGAAAAGACGAAACTATCCCGAAAAGGATCATGGAAGAAAAATTAGAGATAGACGAGGCCAAGATAGGAAAAGATAGCTTTGAAAAAATGTTATCTGAGTACTATGAAATGAGAGGATGGGATGAGAACGGGATACCAAAAAAAGAAAAATTGAGAGAGTTAAATCTGGAGGGATTTTTATGAAATGGATAGCTGATAGTATAGAGAACTCGCCTCCTTCTATTATAGGCAAGCTGCTTAGTATAGCTTCAGAGTATAAAGATGTTATAAGTCTCGCCATTGGGGAGCCCGATCTTGATACTCCTGAACATATTATAAAATCTGGAATAGATGCATTAAAAACAAAGTATACACATTATACTTCGAACTTCGGGTTCTTAGAGTTGAGGAAAGCGATAGCTGAAAAGCTTGATAAAGAAAATGATTTTAAGGTAGATCCTAAAGATGAAATTATAGTGACATGCGGAGCTGGAGCAGCCATAGATATCTTTATGCGAACTGTTTTAAACCCGGGAGATGAAGTAATCGTCCAGGATCCGGGATACTTCAATTACATATATGTCGGTGCTTTTCTCGATACAAAAGTAGTGCCTCTGCACGTGAAAGAGGAGAATGAATTTTCTTTGAAACCTGAAGATCTGGAAGAAAAAATAACTGAAAAAACAAAGCTTCTGGTGATAAACTCGCCGGCAAATCCTACGGGTAGTGTTATTCCCGAGAAAGATCTGAGAAAAATCGCTGATATTGCAATAGAAAACGATCTCTTAGTTCTAACGGACGAGATATATGAAAAATTAGTATACGATGAAAAACATTTCTCTATAGCTTCCGTACCGGGAATGAAGGATAGATGTGTCCTTATAAATGGATTCTCCAAAGCTTACGCAATGACGGGATGGAGAATAGGATACGCTGCGGGGAATAGAGAAATAATAGATAAGATGGGCGTAATTGGAGCATATACCACAATATGTGCTCCCGCCGTTTCTCAAAAAGCAGCCATATCGGCATTGAAAGGAAATCAAGAATGTGTGGAAGAGATGAGGAAGGAGTATGATAAAAGAAGACGATACATTGTGAAAAGATTGAACGAGATAGGCATCCCAACGGTGATGCCGAAGGGAGCTTTTTATGCATTTCCAAATATTTCACAGTACGGAACTAGTGAAGATATATGGAAACTATTTTTAGAGAAAGCCAATGTCTCTACAACACCTGGGACTGCGTTCGGAAAATATGGGGAAGGATATTTAAGGTTCTCCTATGCAAATTCTTTAGAAAATATAGAAAAAGCTTTGAGTAATATAGAAAAGGTGGTAAAAAATGTATAATATAGTTTTTATAGGATTTGGAGTTGTTGGTACAGGACTGGCTGAAATCTTGCACAACAAAAAAGAATATTTGAAAAACAAATATGGTTTTGAATACAATGTTTTAGGGGTATGCGATCTGATAAAAGGATCGATCTACGATGAGAACGGACTCGATCTCGGAAAAGTGCTGAAATTGAATAAAGAAAAAGGAAAAATAATAGATTATCCAGCAAAGGAAAAGGGATTAAAAAGCGTGGAAATGATAAAAAAGCCAGAAGTGGATATAGTCGTGGAAGTTACGCCCACTAACGTGAAAACGGGCGAACCGGGACTTACGCATTACAGAACAGCCCTGGAAAATAAAAAACATATTGTATCCACGAATAAAGGAGCCATCGCCTTAAAATACAGAGAATTGCAAAAAATTGCCGATAGAAATAACGTGTATATGGGATTTGAAGGCACAGTTATCTCAGGAACACCAGCAATAAACCTCGCTATAAGAGATCTTGCGGGCTGTGATATAAAATCTATCCAGGGAATTCTCAACGGTACGACTAATTATATACTTACAAAGATGGAGGAAGGGAGAGAATATGATGATGTTTTAAAGGAGGCGCAGAAACTGGGATACGCTGAGACGGACCCCACGGCGGACGTAGAAGGATACGATCCCCTGGCAAAGATAGTTATTCTGGCTAACACCGTTATGGGTGGCAATATAGATCTCAATAAAGTTCCAAGAGAAGGCATCACGAAAATAACTTTGGAAGACGTAAAAAGAGCAAAGAAAAACGGAAAAAGGATAAAACTCGTTGGAAAGGCGTGGAGAGAAAAAGGAGAGGTAAAGGCGCAAATAAAACCAGAAGAACTTCCTCTGACACACCCTCTGGCAAACGTAATGGGCGTCCTGAATGCCATTACCTTTGAAACGGATGTAACGGGTGATGTTACAATAATAGGTCCAGGTGCAGGAGGTTCCACCGCAGGATACGCAATGCTTACAGATATGCTTGAAATCCACAGAAGATTTTAATTTTTTTATTTTTTACATCATTAAGTCAAGAGAAATCCTCTTATATAATACATAGAAAACACATCTATGGACAAATTTTATCTGAGCAATCGTGATCCTTGTGCATACATCCAACTGATAGTAGGCCTTTTCATCTTTGCAGCAGGTATTATTTTTATGCTCAAGGCTAATTTGGGAATGGCTCCGTGGAGTGTATTTCATGTAGGAATTACGAATCACTTGCCGTTAACACTGGGGAGAATATCTCAGATCGTGGGGCTTATTGTAATCCTTTTTTCACTTTTTTTCAGGATATATCCCGGCATAGGAACCGTTTTCAACATGATCGTTATTGGATTCTTTATCGATCTCATAAATCCTTATGTTTCTTCAATGTACAATCACTTTTCTCAAATTACTATGCTCGTATTAGGCATTATTCTCATCGGTATTGGTTCAGGATTGTATATTAATGCAAATCTTGGGGCTGGCCCAAGAGACGGGTTGATGCTCGGATTGAGTAAGAAAACAGGAAAAAGTATACGATTGATTCGCAATTCCATGGAAATAACGGTACTTATCACAGGATTCTTTCTTGGAGGCCCTGTTGGTGTAGGTACCGTGGCTTTTGCTCTATCCATTGGTCCTTCTGTCCAGTTTTTTTTGAAATTGATTCCCGAAAAAGGAAGTGAAAATCTTAAAAAATAATTTCTAACACGTTGGGGATGGTAAATTGTTTGTTTTTTTTATTTGATGGTAAAGTTCATTGAGGATAGTTATTTTAATAAAAAGATGATACTTCTTTTATGTGTAAAAAATCATCTCTCTTGCTTTTTGTCCTGATCGTGTTATCTGTTTTTAGCGGGTGTCTTAATTCGCCACTGAGAAAGGTGTGGAGTTTTTCCTTTGAAAATTCATTTTACTTTCCCGATCTTGTATTTTCAAATGATGGAGTTTATACACAGTATGTGGATAAAGTCTATTTTCTATCGGCAGAAACAGGTAATGTACTTTGGGTGTATGATGCAGGAGGAGAGGTTTCTTCTCTTATAACAGGAGGAGAAAGAGTATATTTTATCTCAGAAAGAAAAAATTATTCTTACATTTATTGTCTTGATGCAAGTACAGGAGATCTGGATTGGAAAAAGGAAGTTGCCCTCTATTCTTATTTTACGGTGTACAATGATAGGATTTATATATACAGTGATGGACTCATTTGTTTGGATGCTGTGACGGGTGATACAATATGGAGTTATTCTGACATTGGTTACTATTGCGCCGGTGTTCTCAGTCCTCCTGCCGTAGGTGAAGGAAAGGTTGTCATCGGTTCATTTGTATGTGCTTCAGGAAAAAGAACCTATGTGTACGATTACAGATTGTATTGCTTTGATACTGAAACTGGTAATCTCTTGTGGGAGTATAAGTGTGATGGTGGTCCCAGTACACTTCTAATTTACGATGAAAAGATCTACAACTCAAACGCTTATGGAGTGCAGTGTCTCGATCTTACTACTGGTGAGGAACTATGGAGGGCTAATGTAGGAAAGGTAAGCCGTTCTGTTGCAGCGGATGGAAAACTCTACATCACCCCATGGAGTACAGATGTGGTATGTCTCGATACAGAAACTGGAAAAGAGCTGTGGAAATGTGAAATAGTCGGAAAGGAAGTGGAAATGCATCATCCTGTTGATTCTGTAGCTATCTGGCTTTCTCCTGAAGTAGTAGATAAAAAGATATATACTGGATCACAAGTGAAAAATCGTTATGTTTACTGTTTAGATGCGGAGACAGGAAATCTTATCTGGAAATATAACAAAGGAAAGTATTGGTATTCAGCTCCGGTAGTAGGAAATGGGAAGATATATTATGCAACAGTGGATGGTATCTACTGTTTTGAGGCTTCTCAATAAAATGTTCATGAGAAAAGAATTTATATAGGCATCTTCTTAGATTATATAAGAAGGTCTTACTGAGGTGCAACTGTGAAAAAATATAAAATAATAATTCACAAAATATTAATATATCTCTTACCAATTTTCCTTATTTGTGCATGTCTCAGCCTTTTCATGTTTGAAGATGCATTATTATTTTATATATTTCTAGGACTTTTTTTCATATCTCTTTGGGGAGTTTATTACTTTAAAGGTTTTCTTATTATGGCGTTATCTCCCGTGATAGCAGGTTTGGTATTCTCTTATTTTGATAACGCAAAATTAGCTATCCCTATTATGCTTTCTTTGTTAATAACAGGAATTGTTGTCATTGTTTTAGAGAAGCATTATTTAAGAAAAAAGATAGAGAATTTATTTATTGAAAGTTATAAAGAAACTCCTTTAGAGATAATATATCGGAGATACATGGATATAAAAAAGAACAAAGAATTTTATGGTACCCTTTTTTTGTTTGGACTATTTAAGGTCTCTATAGAAACAGAAGAGGGCTGGAAAGATTTTTATTATGACTATGTAAACAAAAATTTAATAGAGAAAGAAAAGCTTTCTATATAAAAAAAGAAAATTTAATATTTTTTTACTTTTCTTTCCATTTCAAGGAGTTTTCCTCTTGCGTATTCTATTTCTGGTCCGAACATATTATCACCTCATATTTTTTTATAGTATTTTACCTTTCTTTTCAGTTCTTCTATTGTTATACTTCCCGTGATTTCCGTTTTCATTCCTATCATGATTGTCACCTAATACTATATTGAAACTCCTATTTATAAGCTTTTTTGCACAAATAAGCTTATTATTTCGCTTATTTTTTAAAATCTTTTCATTTTCGCAAAAAAGAGAAAACAACCCTTTTCTTTTTTTCTAAAAAAAGAAAATCGTTCTGGAAAAGAAAAAAATGATTTATCTAAAAGAAAAAAAATGATATTTTTCTGTGGGGTGGTTGTTATTTTTTGCATCTTTGGTGGGGACTGGATTTTGTGGGAGATTATTCTCTTTATTGTGTCAACTTTTCCATATCTATAAAAGATCAACAAATTCTTTGATAGTTAGGCCAGAAAGTTTTATCAATTTTCTTAAAGTTCCCTTCTTCAAAGGATCGTGCAATGGTATGGAGAGAACAACATCTGATCCCTCTCTTACTAAGATCACATGGCTACCGACCTGTCTGTTGACGGTCCAACCGTTCTTTATAAATGCCGTTATCGTCTTCTTACCAGAAATAACAGGAAGTTTTGGTCCAGACATCTAAACAACTATCTCTACTACTTTCTTTCCAGATTTTTTTGCCATACTGTTTCTGGCTTCAAGACATCCCTTTATGGCTTCCTTTATGTTTTCCAGAGCTTCTTCTATTGTATCTCCTTCAGAGACACACCCGGGCAAAGCTGGACACTCCACTACGTATCCCCCTACCTCTTCATCTTCTTCCAACACAACTTTGAACTTCATATCTTAACATCTCTTTTGATCTTTTTTAAGTTGATGGTTTTGAAATACAAAAATATAGAGAAAAATTTATGTATATGGTTGTAATCTTCTATTTTTCCACGCTTTGATGGGTGGCTGCAATTTATAGAATTCAGGTAACTTTAATCTTGCGTCAATTTTTACGTCAACTCTTGCGTCAACTCATTTGATGATATAGTATATTGCTTTACCTGAACCCTTTGCCTCAATAATATCTATGCCAATCAATTTTTTCATCTCTTTGTGGGCTGCCTGACGGGATATTGAATGTCCCTTCCACATATCTCCATGCTGCCAAAGCGAGTTGTCACAGTAAATGTCACAGTAAGGTATCACACTCAATCCAGTAATGTCCCTTAAATGTCCCATATGTGACCCTTATTGATGTCCCTTATCTTAACATCTCGAATAGTTTCAGCGTATAATAAGTTCCTTTCTTTTCACCATGCCTCTCAATAAGTCCAAGATTTACAAGGTTTGAGAGATCCCGGGTGGCTGTTCTTTTTATAGTATTACAAATTTTTTGATATATAGAATTGTCAATGCGTTGATGTTCTACAAGGAATTCTAATGCTCTCCTTTGGCGTGAATTCAGATTATAACCTTTTATTTTCTCAAATAAAACTTCTCTTTTAATGGCTTTTTCACCTTTTGTTCTTACTTCTATTAGTTGACTTCTCAAACCCTCCGTAAAATATTCAAGCCATCCAGTCATATCCATATTGTGTTCTCTTACTGATTGGATAGCGTCATAATACTTACGGCGTTTCTTATCATAATACTCGGATAATGAGAAAAGTCTCTTAAAATCGTAGCCGTTCTGGTAAAGAATAAGAGTACAGAGGACTCTGGCAGTTCTACCGTTCCCATCTAAAAATGGATGAATGTCAACAAACTGATATTGACTAATTCCTGCTGTAAACACCGGTGAAATATTAGATTCTTTATTTAACCACTCAACAAATTCTTTCATAAGTTGAGGAACTTTGGAAGGTGACGGTGGAATATAAATTATCCTTCCAGTCAGTGAGTTTACCACATAGTTCTGAATTTTTCTGTATTTTCCTGGCTCAAGAGTTCCACCCCTAACATCTTTAACTAAAATTTTATGTATTTCTTTTATTAAATCCTCTGTTATCTCTGATTTTTTATCCAAATATTCTGAGACAAAGTCTATTGCTTCTTTATAGTTAAGAAGTTCTTGGCGGTCATCTTTCCTTATACCTTTTACAGATTTACCCGTAAGAATCTTTTGAGCCTGTAATAAAGTGAGTCGAGTGCCTTCAATATGGGTGGAATGGTGTGCTTCAAGGATGAGGGCTTCACTCTGCATTTTCTTTATCCACTCTTTTTTTAATTTTGTTGCCTCCAAAAAACCTCTCACCCTTTCAATTTCAAGAAGAAAATTGTTTATTTTATTGGTGATTGTAAATTTCGGCTCAAACATTTTCTTTCTTCCTCCATATTCTTAGTTTTTCTGTAGAATTTTATTTCTGGTTCTGTTTTTATATCATTATTCTATAGAGAACACTATTTAAATAAGTTATTTGAGTTTTATATTAAAAAGAAGTACATATCCGAAACAACAATAATACTTTTCATCTCTAGCTTCCCCATGCATCATATTCTTTATTGGAGTTGGATAGGTTTGCGATGAAAAGATTGTAAGAGTGTTGTCTTATTTTAACTCCTTCAAACCACTTTCTCTTAGCCTTTTAATTACAAAATCTTTTACCACTTTCGCTGTTTTGTAAAATTCTCTTACTTCCTCAGTAGTACTCTCAATAGATTCTTCTGGATATCTTATTCCAATTGCATAGATGGTAAGCTCAGATATTCTATCCCTCTCTAACTTTTCAAACTTTTTATCTTTCTTTATACAGAGATTTAGGATAGTTTCAAGATCATGAATTTTCCTTACTCTGACATCCATCCATGTTAGATACGCCTTTAAGTATTTCTCAACAGCCTGCTGGCAATGAAAACAGAGCATATCTGCAGGTGCATCTTTGACTTCTATTAAGTACTCAACAATTTTCAGGTTATTTTCTGCTTTTTCGATCCATCGCAAGACTATATCTTCTTTCATATTGAGATTCCCTCCAGATACACTTCATTAGAGATGGTATTCGCTATTGTTTTCTCTTCCTCAAATGAGTCTGCATCTTTCAAGATTATATCAACTGAGGTGAAGGGAAAATACTCATGAAATTTTTTATGTATCTTTAACCATAACTTTTTCTTACTCTCCATATTCATAGATTTTTTAAGGATTACCAAAAAGTCCCAATCACTTTCTCTTTCAGGCCTGTCTTTCGCCCTACTCCCAAATAAAATGATCCCCGAGTATTCAATTCCCAGTTCATCCAGAGTATTCTTAAATTTTTTTGGAATCTCCTTTTCTTCCCTCATTCTCATTCTTCCTCCATAATTTTAGTTTTTCTGTAGAATTTTATTTCTGGTTCTGTTTTTATATCATTATTCTATAGAGAACACTATTTAAATAATTTATTGAGGGCGAAGCTTCTATTTTTCTGTGGGTGGTCAAAAGTCCACAATAGCTTCTTTACTTTGGTAATCACATTCTTAGAAGATCTGAACATGTCCTCTGTCCCAAAAAATGCAGTATTTTCAGGGATGATTTTGAGAAGATGTTCATTTTTTCGAACATATGTTCGTTTTATAGAACAACTCATATTTAAGCCTTTCTCTAATGATGCGGAAAGAGAAAGGATTTTATGGATTTTCAATAAGTTGATGGTTCTCCATAAATTTTTTTAATTTTCTTATTAAGAAGAGTTGTATATGGCACCTACCCACCAAATACTTCTTTCATTGTCAGAAGTTCCCCTTTTTCTCTCTGTTTCAATGTCTCTTCTACTTCTCTTTCCTCTTCCTTCGTTAAAAAGAAATCCTTCTGATCTTTTCCTGTTTTCATAATATCACTTATATAGAACTCTATTTAACTATTTTTCCACATCCTCAATGAAGATTGTTTATTTGTGAGATTTTATTTTCTTTATTGCGTCAACTCTTGCGTCAATCTTTACGTCAACTCATTTGATGATATAGTATATTGCTTTACCTGAACCCCTTGCCTCAATAATATCTATGCCAATCAATTTTTTCATCTCTTTGTGGGCTGCCTGACGGGATATTGAATGTCCCTTCCACATATCTCCATGCTGCCAAAGCGAGTTGTCACAGTAAATGTCACAGTGTTGTCACAGTAATTTATAATATTTCGTAGGGTCTGTCTCACTTTTAGCAATTTCCTTTATAAAACCTAAGTCGATCAATTTTGAGAGATCACGCTGGACAGTTCGTCTCACTAAATTAAACTTTTGTCTTATTTCTTCCACTGAAGCCTGTTTTTCATCTAACTCTTTTTCAGTCCATTTAGAAGTCATTAATTTCCTCGATTCGGATTTAAGTATTCATCAAGATACTTAGTTTTATATTTTTCTTCTTTTTTCTTTTTTTTCTTTTCTTTTTCACAATTTTTAATATAATGATTTATAAATTTCTCAGAAAGTTCTCTGAATTCTCTCCTTCTCTTCTCTTTTTCCTGTTTAGAATATACTTCTCTTGTGCTCTTTAAGCGATGATATTTTACCTCAAAATCAATATCCTCTTTTTCAGATGCCTCAGCTAGACTTCCACCAACTAAAAAATCTAATGTTTCTTTCAAACTACTTGAACTAACAGGAAAATCTTGGTTCACATAGTCTTTTAAATCATTTAGATTTACATTTATGATTTGATGTCCCGCCCCACTTCTAATATTTTCTTTTTGTTCTGGTGTAAGCATGTCATAAAAGTAGTCCATCCATAATAAAGATGCTAAATACACGGGTGGAGGATCATCGTTCATCACGGGACATCTACTCCGATACGGCCAAAAACGTCTTGTTGAGGGCCTTATCCCTTCAAAGTCGTTTTTTTCACCAAATGCTTCGTTTAAAGGATTTATATCTTCAAAAAATTCATTTGAAAAGTTAGGAGAATTTATTATAACCTTTTTGAATATATAACAAAAGATTGTATCTATAGTGTCAAATGAATAATATAAAATTATTAAATTTTCGGTATTAACACCCTTATTTGTTAATCCATCTCTAATTTTTCTCGCAATTCTCCTTGCGTTGTTTTCTTTTATAAGAAAAACCACATCCTTATTTTTTGGAAAATTTGTTCCATCTGAGATATCTCTTCTAAATACCTTTCAAGTTGGTCGATTGTATCTTCAAATCCTTCTTCGTCTCCCCCCACTGTCCTCTTTATTTCAAATAAAATTCCATAATTTTGATTAATACGTACTGAAAAATCTGGTTTGAATCTATTTGCATTTTTTGTATGATAGTATTTCGGGAATCTATCAAATTTAAAATCTTTATTTGAACTAAATTCAGCTTTTAAAAGAGATTCCCAACAAGAAACGACATCTACATATTGATTATATCTCGTGTATTCATCCATTAACTCCTGCCACAAATCAGAATTCAATATGATACCCTCCGGTCAAGCCGTGATATCCTTCAAGGAGTAATCATGGAAGAAAAACTCATCTACCACTCCCTCCCCAAACTCCTTTTGTATCCCTTCTAACATATTGTTAAAAGATGATTCAGTGGCACCTTCATATGGAACTATACATATAGTTTTATCATCCAATCCAAAAATATCAAATTTAGAACCATCTACGTAATCAAAGAACGATACGTGCAGATACGGATTATGATGAAACACTAAAAAATCTGAACGAGGTATATTTTCCAATGTTTTGAATAATCTTTCGTTATCTTCGACTTCAGAAAGTACTGAGTCTTCGTATTCAACTCTTATGCTTTTCTTTGTCAATCTTTTAAAGTTATTTCTGTCAGATGAATTAAATACGGATGATTTATACTCAACAGGTTCAAATATTTTGTTTATCATGCCCATTAGAATTGACATGTTCCCCTCTCTGAATTCCACCGAACCATCTCTTCTAATGGATCCGGAAAATATATATTGCTTTTTTTTCTTGTTGATCAATTTGAATCTAATTTTATTTACATACAAGTTTTCATTTTTATATTTGTAAACGATTTCATCTAAAGATTTTGAAATATGACTTATATCAGATTTTTTATTACGATCATAGAAAATAGTTCTTTTGGGAATAACATTGTAATTATTCTTATTGTCTTTAGTATATGAAAACAGTAACTTTAGTATCTCTTTGGAAGTTAAAACTGGTTTAGTATAATCCGGTGATAGATTTTCCAACAATCTTAGTAAACCATGTTCAAAAAAGTCGCTATCTTCAAGAGTTAAAGCAATATAATGGCTGTTTTTGATATGTTTAACGAAAAATATTCCTTCGATATCCCTGAAACCCCCTTCTAAATCACCTCTCTCAATTCTCCGTTTTAATTTTATTTTTAGTATATCCTTAAATCTATCCCCCTCCATTTTGAAATCCTCGAATTCAACTGATTCTGGGAATCTAGCCTTTTTAAAAAAGAATATACTTATTATAAGTTTTTTCCGACTGGTCATATTGATATATTTTTCAAATGCATTTAGGAGTGTCTGAAAATCCGCATCCATATATTTATTTAAGTTAATATCTTCAGTATCCAACACACCTTCCAACATTAATTCTACATCTTTCCTCATATTTCCCTCCATACTTCCTCTGAAATACCAGACATTTTACTTATTATTATCTGCTACAAGCCAGAGGTATATAAGACTTTCTAACATTTTAAAGATCCGGTGTCATCTTGAGTGACCCTCACCTTTCCCGTCAGTAAACCTGCATGAGCCCCTTTTTGAGCTTCTGGAGGTTTTGTTTTTTCTCCTCTGCCCGAATATTTTTCATGGACACAGTCTATGAGTTGTTTTCTTGTAAATGGAACTTTGCCTTCTTTCGTAAGCTTTTCCCCACATTCTTTTAAGAGGATCCAGTTTGGCTTCCTATAAGACATTTTTTACATCTCCTTATTTTATTATAGAATATACGATATGTAAACATTCCAAACTCTACTCACAATTTTCCCTCAATTATTTTAACCCATTTATAAGATTTTATTTTTTCGATCTCTTTTGTAATATTGTCATCAGCTTTTATCTTCTCGACAATTTCTTTTATCATCTCCAGTTTCTCTTCGTCAGAATCTAAATTCTCAATATCTTTCAAATAAGGCTCAATCAATTCTAAAAGATTTGTTTTAAGTTCTTCTTTGAAGTAGAGTTCGTAGACTAGAGAATTAATAATCTTTTTTTCAAAAAATTTAATTATTTCTTTATTCCCTCTATTTAATACATAGTTTTCACTCAAAAAAATCAAAAATCGCGGTTAATCTTTGCTGACCATCAACATATTCATAATATCCATTATCCGGTACTCGAAGATACACTTGAGGAACGTGCATTTTTCTAAATATCGAATCCAGTAAAAGCTGCTGTTTCTCTTTAGACCAAACCTTCCCCCTTTGATATTCTGGGCTTAGATCTATCTTTGCTCTCATTTTGTAAATCTTCAAAAGCATTTTTGGTATATGCTGGATTTCCATTTTGACACCCTTTATTTCAAACTCTTCTTATATGATTATCATATTTTTTAATAAATTCTACTTCTTTATTATTCAATCCGTAAATTTCTCCAAGGAAGTCATCTATATAATCTATTACATCTTTACATTTAGCCGTTCTAAACTCTCCTACTCTGCCCGTATCTGGTAGAAAACAATTCAATAAACATTTTGAAATTTTTTCTTTTAACGGAATAACTTTATTTTTGTTTTTGGTTAACACATCTAATTTGGGAAATGGAAATTTCCCTAATAAACTTAATGGAAAATCTCTTAAATTACCATAAGTAGACCAGTAAAGATAGAATAAAGATGAAATAATTAGCAAAATACCAAAATCCCTCTCTAAGGGATGTTCAAATCTGACCTCTTCAATTTTTGTTGATTTATAGGGCATTTTTTCTAATGCATTGAGCCAATAACCTCCTGTTTTTCTAAATTCCATTTTTTCTTTAAATCCCTTTTTGTTAATTCTATCTTTAATTACAATTTCAGAATTTTCTTTTAGTTTCAGTAAAATGCTTCGTATTACAGAGTTACCAACTTTTGGTAAACTTACATCTCCAATATTATCCCCAATCTTTTCTTTACCAAGAGTTAAACCATCCGTACTTTCAAAAGATAAATTATCCAAAAGTGTACTTTTTTGTTTTTGTGTAAACTTAATTGCATCTGTTGTATAAATTACACCGATTTTTTCTGAATTATCCTTCTCTCCTAAAAATATCAAAACTCTAATTTCTGCATCTGCAAATATTTTGGCAGGTCTAGTACCGAATAACGCCATCTTACTTTTTGACATATATTTTCTTATCAAGTCCCTAGCAGATGATGTACTTTTATTGATAGCTATTGAATTTGCCACTATAAGTCCAATAAAACCATTTGTTTCTACTATTTCTAGTGTTCTTTCTATGAAGTTTGCAGCTATTTCACTTGCATTTTTTGTTTTAAAATTAGAGATGGCTTTTTTTTCTATGTCTTTTAGGATGTTACCATACGGCGGATTTCCAATTATAACATCAAAACCTTTCTCTTCTTTTGGACTCTCAGAATCGAAGACATCAGAGAACTCAAATCCCCAGTGGAAGGGTTTTAATTTATTAAGGTCTTCTTTTGTTATTTCTATTTTCTTAGATTTAAGTTCCTTATAAAACTCAAAATCAAGTAATTTCTTTATTTTATCATTTATTTCTTCTATGCTGCTTCTTAGTTTTTTTAGTTCAGTATATTTTGCTGCCTTGTAAGTTCTAATGAGTTTTTCTCTCTTTTCCAATAGCTCATATAACGAATTTTCATTCGTCCAGTATTCCAAATCTAAAGATTTTATATCTTTGAATCTGCTTATGTCGACATAACCGAGTAAAGTATTTCCAGACCTAAGATTATATTCTATGTTTGGCAGGGGCTGTATATTTTCTGGATCATAAGAAGCTACAAGCCAGAGCCATAACCTTAGTTTTGCTATCTCAACAGCATTTGGATTTATATCAACTCCATAGAGATTTTTTAGCAGAATCATTTTTTTGATAACTGGATCTGGATTTCTTATGTTCAATTTTTTACATATTTTTTTACTCAACTCAAAAAGTATGTTCCCAGTGGCTAATAAAAAAGCACCGGAACCACAAGCATTGTCACAAACTTTTAAATTTAATATTATTTTGTTCCAAATTTCATTTAAGGTAGTTTCATGAAGTATGAAAATATCCTCTATATTTTTAATCAATTCTTTTTCTTTATATCCCTTCTCTTCCTTTAAAAGGACGTTTATTTTTTCTATTATACATAGATATACTGTATTTTCTGCTATGTACTTTGTTATCTGTTTTGGTGTATAGTAAGCTCCAGTACCTTTTCTATCAAAAGATGTCATAGCTCTTTCAAATATGTATCCGAGTATTTCTGGATCTATCGAATCTCCATTTTCAAAAGATTCTTTGTGAATGAACTTAAAGCTATCCAAAAACTTGATTATCTCCTTTAAGATCTCTGCTTTCATTCTATAATCTGTATTTTGCCTTTCTACATCTGTTTTTATGAATAAACTTCCATTTAAATATGGTATATCTGCAAAGTTGGGATCTATATCTATTCTTTCGTCTTTAGGAGTATTCAAAACTCTAAAAAATATCTGTTTTAATTTTTCATTTAATATATCCTCACTTAGATTGGATAAATATGCCAAAATATCTTTTTCTATTATCTCTTTTGATTGAAGGAATTTTATAAAAATCAAACGATTTACGATACTTTGAGCGATCTGCTCCTTATCACCCAAATTTTGAACATTGAAAATGTTATTTACTAAACAATCGCTTTCAGATACCCATTTGGTTTTATTCTCCCTATCCTTGTATTTACCGCCATGTAACAAAGCATTGTACCAGTCATAAAATCTCTTTGTAATTTCTTCTTCTGTCTTTTGTGAGATAACTCTCTCTTCTCCGAGCAAAAAATCTTTAATTTTATCGTAATTTTCTAATAAATCAAGTTCTGCTGTGATTTCACCATTTCTGTCTATAAAAATCCATGTTAATCCATCTGTCGCTAGTCCAAAATTGTAATTTTCTTTTACCTCTGCCAATCTAAATAACCCTTTTATTTGATTTACTGCTCCCTCGTCTCCCTTTTCATGCAAGTCTGCATTTATAGGTTTAGCTTCAACTAAAAACATTCTATCATTGAGATTTTTTGCTCTATAATCCACTTTTCTTATACCTTTAACTGTCCTAAAATGTCTTTCGGGCAATACCTTCAACTTCAGCAAATCAAAGATCTTTTCAATAATGAACTTTTTAGTAAAGGCCTCTGGATCCATTTCTTCTTTTAAGAAGATAGATAAAAGTTTCCTTTTCTGTTCAAACACTTTTTTTCTGCCGTTTAAAGTTATTCTTCGTCTAACATCAGCAATAATATTTTTTATCTCTTCCTTATATTCACTCTCAGGTATTTTTGTGCTATTCATATTCATTCCTTTTTCCAAGCCACTCTTTTATTGTTATCTTCCCCATTTCCGACATCTCAAAATAATTATCTTTTTAGGTATTTAAAGCTTCTTAAGGATACCTTAGCAACAATGCATTTCATACTCACCTATTTAATTCCCTCCATTTTATATCGTCATACTGGACAGGAAATATCTCTCCATTGAACGATTCTTTAATATCAGTACGTATCATTTTCTGCAATTCTTCATATGCTGTCTTATCAATGTCTTCAATTGTAGAGATTTGTGAGATTATCGGGGAACTATGGCGCTTTTTTAGATCCCCCAAGATGGGAGTATCAATCGCGCTATTAAGCCAAGGTACGATTTTAGAAGAAACTTCGGCAGAAGGAAGATTGCAGTAATAAATACAAACCTTTAAAACAATATCAATTACTTTCGCAGCTTGTCCCCACGATGCATATTGCGATCTTTTAATAGTTCTCCCCTCCTTCTTTCTTTCTGCCGTCTTAATGTTTCGTGTAAACCATTTGCAGAACTCTTTGTGCTTTTTATGATACTCTTCTTCAGTGCTCAAATTAAAAAAATCCTTAATACAATTGTTCAATTTTAATTTTATTTTTTCAGTAGATCCTTTTTCAAAAACTCTTCCCATCGCAGAAAACGAGACAGCCATCTCAATGATGTTTTTTAGTTTGGCCTTTCCAGCTTTTTCTTTCATATTTTCACACAGGCTTTGTTTGTTATTAATTTATCTCAAATAAATATTTTTTATAGTCACTTACTTATTTGGGCATATACTTCAAAAAGATTTATATAAATTCAATTCTTAATTAAAAACATGCTGTACAAAATTAAGGGGAAACAAGCAGTAAAGGTAAATCAGACAAAATTTAAACAAGAGAACATATTAGAACAGCATTCGGATGATAAGTTTTCGTATCATGTCTTCACAATTATTTTAAAAGATTTTCATAGGCTACTTTTAAAAGAGGAACGTAATCATTAACATGATCGGAATCTAATGGCAACGTCCACCAACGATCTAACTTTTTCGCATGTGTTAATCCTTTTTTTATCTCAGGTTTTAAATCTACTGAATCAATAATAAAATCTGGCCCTAAACACAATCTAAGATAATGTTTTTGTGTCTTGCGGAGAGAAATAAAGAAAGCGTTGCGTCCACTTGGATTTTGAAATCGAACAGACCACTTAACATATCTAACACTCAGATCCCATTCCTGTTCGCTGCATATAGTTTCGAGTTTGTTTATTCCTTCTTTTAGATCCTTTATCTGTTTAGGTCTCACGCCTTGAGATTCAAACCATTCAATATCGTACTTTCCCTGGGGCTTACTTGGAGTTGCTCCTGAAGTTTCAAATTCCACAATATCTGTAATAGCGTAAACTTCTCCTTTTTCATCCTTAAATCTCTGAAGTTGAATAAATTCAAAATCAAATGCAGTGATGTACTGACAAAGTTCGACTAAAGCTCGGTTTATCTTTGGTGCTACAATTAGAACTTTCACTCTTTCGAGATCTATTTCATCTTCAGGTATATCCAGATTGTGCTTTTTTATTTGATAACGAACGGAATCAGGATTATTTCTTATCCAGTTTGCATACCGTAGTGTTTGCAATAGGACTTTTTCATCTGCAATTTGATTTTTAAGCTCTACAATTGCAACTTGATTCAGTCCAGTATCATAACTAAGAAAGTCAATCCGACGAGATTTATCAGTGGTTCCAACTTGAAGTTCTTGACATATTATCATAATATCTGGTCCTAGAATTTGAGAATTTTCTTTTACAAAATCTGCCATATCATGCACTTCGTCTGCAAACGGGAATTCATGGATATCGTCTCTTTTTGCAATAATAATCTGAGCCATCTATTTCCCCTTCATGATCGAGACATGACGACTAACTCCATTATATCCAAACTCACTGCGTATATCATTCCAAATTGGTATTATATATATCATTCTCTTCGTCCTCTTTTTTATTCTATTTAAACCTTTATTATTAATATAATTATAACTACTATTTAAATTTTGTTCTTTAATTGAAATTTCTCTATCCTCCTCAAACCACACTACTCCCCGCAATCTCCCATAGGTCTTTGTGTATCTTTGCGAGAAGGCAACACATACATTCTTCATTTGTGGGATTTTCTCTTTTGCGTTCATGACCTTCTATCCATTTGCATTTCGTGGTATCATCTCATCTATACTACCTCAATTCCTTCTTTCACTGCTTCTGCCACGATACCTATCTCCTTCTTTTTCTGCTCGAACTCTTTGGGGGTGTAACAAAGTGCTTCAAGATCAAGAGGACTCTCCCATAGAAGGATAAGTTTATCCATTCTCTCGTAAAAAGGAACTTCTTCGAAATCTTTTGAGATGATTATCATATCCACGTCGCTGTCTGCGAGATAGTCTCCTCTAGCTCTTGAGCCGAATACTATGACTCTCTCAATATTTATTTTCTTCTTCAGTTTTTCAACAAATGTTTCTATTTCTCTATTTCTTTCTTTACCCATAAAAATACCTCTTCTGCTATTTTAAGATGTTTTTCACCACTTTCCTTTGTATAATTTTCAAAAGGAATCCCAATTGCAGCGTCAGGATAACGAGTAGTAATATAATCGGGAGTAAGCTCAGCACAGGCATTAATTATATTTTCGGGAGCGTCTAATTCTCTGGCAAAGAATACTAGGTTATGTCCTCGAATACTTCTCTTTTTCTTGTGGATATAAAGTGACTTTAAAGCTTTTTCTGCTGTTTGATGAGAAAAGAACACAGAAGCATAGTAATTCTCAGATTTAAGAAGATCTTTTGCAGTTTTCAAATCTGCTTTTCCCTGTTCAAGCCAGTAAATTACTTCTTTTCTTTCAGTCATACCTCAATCCCCTCCTCCACTACTTCTGCCACGATACCTATCTCCTTCTTTTTCTGCTCGAACTCTTTGGGGGTATACGGCAGTATGTCTATGTCATAATCCCAGAGTTCCAGGAGATTTGATATTCTTTCAAGAAAATGAGCGTTTTCAAACTTCCTGCTCACTACTACTATATCGTAATCGCTTCGTACTAAATTGTCACCTCGCGCTCTACTACCGAATATGATTATCTTTTCTGGAGCGTATACGCTCCTTAAACTCTTCAGAAAATCCTCTATCTCTCTAATTCCACTTTTATCCATTTTATCACTTTTTTATGTATATCCCCTAAGAACCCATATTATTTATACCTTTTTGTAGACCTCGAGCATTCCAACTCTCAGCTTCGCCAGCGTTTCTTCTAGATTATATTCTGTCATTTTTGTCACGTATTCTCTCTGTTATTTTTTATTATCTCAACATTCATTTTCCCCACCTCTTCAAGGACTAATAAAAATACATTATCAAAATTTGGCAAGTTCTTTAGTTGATGTCTGAGAGAATTTTCCCACGCATTTTTAAAATTATCCTTTCTATCTTCCAAATCTTCAGCATTAATTTTCACATCCTTAAATCTGCATTTCTTTAGAAAAATATCTAAGACCCTTCTTTTATCTACTCTGTTCCTTAAATACCATACATCATACAAATCCCTCGGTCGTGTCCTTTGGAAAAGGCTCCTTACTTTTTCTGCTACTATCTCTTCAAGAGAATAGACCTTCACCTTAGCCTTCAAGTCATCAGAATAGGGATGGATTATCTCTTTCGTATTCAGAGGCAGTAATATTTTCTCATTTCCGGGTTTTGTTATATCTATTTTTATTCTTGTTCTACTTTCTCCTCGCTGCATGATTTGAAAATAAATATCTATTTCAAAGCCGTTATCATTTTCCTGAAATCTGATATCCTCACTAAAATTGATTCTACTTTCTTCTTTTGCCTTTTTAACTGATTCTTTTATTAATACTTCCAATCTTTCTTTGTTAATTTCTTCAAGTAAGGTGAAATCCAGATCATCAGAAAATCTATACTTGTTAATATATGCTTTCCTTATGCCTGTTCCCCCTTTCAGCACCATATTTATAGAAGAAAAAGACTCTAGTAACCAGTTCTGAGCATAATCTCTTTCAATGGTTGATATTGGAACTCCATATTCTCTTGCCTTCCTTCTTAACTCCCTTTGTGTAATCATTCCAGCACCCCCAAAGACTTCTCATCTAAATTTATAATCAATCTCCATTTTGCGTTCTTAACACCTTTTTTTGGCATTGTCGGATCAAGATATAGGTAATTTCTTATTTCAATCTCTGGAGGAGAAATACCAATCTGTAATAAATCACATAAATATCCAAGTCTTCTGATCACTCCTGAGTTTCCAATTTTCTTCGCATAACTAATTAATTTATCTTTATCAAATTCACTATTTTTTAATGCCTTAGCTACTTCAATTACTCCACCGCAGTATTGGGACTTATCAAGACAATCTACTATTGTTTTCTCTTTATCTGTGATATTTACATGTGTTTCTTCTATCCACTCCTTGCGGATACCAAAAAGTTTTGATTCTTTTACTCTTATAATCCTATACTCAACTCCAAAAATTTTTATCTTCTGCCTTTTCTTCCTTGCCGTCGTCTGGATAAATACAGTATTCGGAATCTGTTCGGTCAATC
>Ga0307437_1000067_pt1 | contig 73169 bp, 52 predicted proteins | sample SalMarWE160390MG_FD_202146 | JGI IMG/M metagenome (GOLD analysis project Ga0307437, IMG submission 202146) | Salt marsh sediment microbial communities from the Plum Island Ecosystem LTER, Massachusetts, United States - WE1603-90 | ecosystem: Environmental > Aquatic > Marine > Intertidal zone >...
GATCGCTTCCTCGAACTCATACAGGCATACAATAACACACCACGAAAATGTCTGGACTTTCTAACACCAGCGGAGATATTTTGGAATAACATGTTGCACTTCAAATGTGAATCCACCGAGTCGACCAGAGCGGCATGGGTGCGGGCAAACAGCGCGGTCATGGGCTTTCCCTGCCGTAAACCAAACAGCCACTCTCAAACTGGTGAGAATGGTTGCAGCGTTCAAAATGAGATACTTGTTATTGCAGGAAAATCACTACGGGCATGCTACAGGGGGCGTGCCGCCAAAGAATACGTGGTCAACTAACCAGACCACGTCACCAACGATGATGTCCCCATCGCCGTTAACGTCGCCCTCTTCTTCACATGGAGGTGCCGGGCCATCGAAGTAGACGTAGTCAACCAACCAGACCACGTCACCAACGGTGATCGAACCATCGGTATCAACGTCACCGCGGAGGCCGTCGTGGTTGCAGCAGGTGGGGCTGTATACATGATGGACCCAAGCCTCCTTGGTCACAACGTTAACCGGTATTTGAGTCTCCACGTTCCGGTAAGTGCATGTATCTACCACCTCAACTCTATAATCCCCAGTAGCTGCCGGTTGATCGGAATCATCCAGGCCATCCCAGACGAAAGAGCAGGGTCCAGAGAACTGACTCCCATCAAACAGGATTTTGACCAACCCCGCCTGCTGATTGTATATCTTAACGCTCACTTCTGACGGATCTATCAAAACATAGTTAATGTAATGCCAATGCTCACTCGGAGAAGAACTCACATTAAAATCCAGTACGTCAGTGCCAATGGCAAAGTACTGCATGCCGCTGGAATCAGTCCAAGCTTCCGCCACCGACATGTTGCCAAAGCCATAATAACCGCCATTGTTGGTCATACTGATTGGCCGCAAGAATTGATTCTCACCGACGCCGGTACTGCCAAAAGTGCACAGAGGGAAAAGATCAAATCTGTATTTTGTGATCGTTCCGGCGTCTTGATCCACCGCCCAGAGATGGCCGAAAATATCCGTTTCTAAGTCGACAATAGATGAACTCGTGCTTATCTCCGATATCCAGTAAACGGTCTCGGCACCAGGTTCTTTATACAGCAAAACGATTCTGTTATTGCCTGCGTCCGCAACATAAAAGTGATCAGTATTGGCATACATATCATACGGCTCCGATAAGAAATAGCTACGGGCGGAGACGATAGCACTCAAGCGACAGAAGTCACCCACTTGACCCTCACACCCGTAGTTCCCAAATGTGCTTCGTAACACACCATCGACGGTAAATCTTTTGATCTCACTCGGACCTATCCCGCTCGGCGCGTTCACGACCCAGAGGTAGTTATCATCAACTTCAGTCAAAAAGGTACCAGCGTCGTTAAGATCAAGATCAGCCGGTCGCTCTAAGCCATTCCCAGTTATCGGAGTATTACAGATCATATTTTGATTCCCTGGACGCCAGTCGTATAGAAGTCTAACAATCCGATCGTTCTCAGTGTCGGCAACGTAGATGTAATGGTACCAGCTATAGTGTACATCATTGAACGGCGCCAGCGACGCAATGCTTTTCGGCCACCAGAACTGGCAGTTGCCTGAGGATCCATATGAGCCATAGGCTCTGATCCAGTTACCATAGACTTCGGTGTACACTATCCTGTTCCAGGCATGATCCAGTTTGAATGAGATACCGGTATACAGTTCACCCGAGGGATCCATGATATAGCTCTGGGCAGTCGCTCGCGGAGAACTGAAAAGATCAATGTCCCAGTAAGTATTCGTGACGCTCCTGGTCAACTTCCAGATCACGGGGTTGCCAAAAACCTTCCGCCTAATGAGGGCGTATTCGCTCTGACTTTGAGTCAACCCTAATTCATAAAAAGCAGCCAATAACAGCAGAATTGTTACTGCTAAATGGTTTCTCGTTTTCCTCATTTTCCCCACCTTTCCATCCATTTCAACATTTGCTGCGCAAACATGGCGCTTCTGGTCCCGGGATGATCCCGAATGACCTTTTCCAGAAATTCCTGCTTTGCTTCAGTAGTAGGAAGGTCACCACTGAGGAATGTAAGATTCATTTCACTATATCCTGAGTTCGGGTATTTCAGCAACAACTCCTTTTCCTGGCCAAGTTCCTTGTGAGCTTTCTCAGCATACGCGCTGTTGGGAAATCGATTTATCAGTTCTTGAAGCTTTTGTCTCTCCAAGTCGAATTCTTTCTGCACCATTAGTGTTTTTGCCCCTTCTAAAAGCTGATATGCCTCTTTTTCATCCTCTGTGGGTTCAACTACTTGAAATTCGATCTCCTGCGAACATAAGTTTTCGTAACTAGCACGAACCTTGTAGCTTCCCGGCCATACAATTTGCCAAAAAAAGCTGTGGAGACTGCGCTTCATGTTGAAAAGTTCAAGCAAATTGAAGCAACCATAGAAAAACTCCTTCGACTCTAAAACCAACCCCCTATTTGGGGTCATGTCGTATCTCGATCCTGTATACGGCATAACCCTCCCAATCGAGTCTTTCAACTCAATATTCAACGGACCCTGACAGGGTGGGAAGAATCCAAAGATTCTAACAGTATCTGAACTGACGTTGGTCAACGTTGCGTCTAACCATATAGGTTCCGCCACGAGATATGTGCTTTTCGAAAGCCTTATCTCCAGCTGTAATTGCTGGTTACCTCCGGTTGTGCCAAGGGAAACTGATACAAGTAGCAGTAGGAAGATGGAAGAAACATGTATTCTCGACCGGATCATTCTCTCATCTCTTGCTCAGTGGTATCCTTATCAGCCTCTTTCTCAAGCATCATCAACATCTGCTCAGCGAACTTCGCGGCACGTGTACCTGTGAAGGTTTCTTTGACTTCATTCAGATAGTTCCTCTTCTCATCGTCTGCCATCCCTCTCGTTAAAGACCTAAGGCTGTTGCTACAGAATCCGGAATTTGGAAATCTCTTTAGCAGGTTTTGCCCTTGATCCAGCTTCTGAAGCGCTCTCTCAGCATAGATACTCTCAGGATACTCTTCAAGGAGTTTCTGAAGTAACGGTGCCGTAGAATCCGGGTACATAGACCGAACACTGAAAGCTTCGAGTATGATTCGGTACGCTTCTTCTTCACTTCCAGCCGGTTCCACAACTTCGAATCGTAATTCATTTGAGTGCTCGGTGCGGTAAGTTGCTGTCACGCTGTATTCCCCCAGCGGAAACTTGCCAAACCAGAAGGCAATCCTGTTACCGGCAAAGTAATCAAGTAGATTGAGGCAATCATAGAGCTGTTCACCTGCGGCCATCAGGAATCCCTCAGTCCATACACCATCCAACATGACGCCCGTATACGGCAGCTCTTTTCCCAGACTGTCCTTTACATGAATGTGAAACATACCGAAGCAGGGAGGACCCAACCAGGACCGAAGAGTATCTTGGCTGACATTGGTGAGAGTTACATCCATCCAGACCGGCTCTCTGAGAAGGTATTTCTCCTTAGAGAGTCCTATCTCAAGGACCCATCTCTGATTGTTCTTTGTTTCCGCGACCGTCGGAAGTAATAGCGGACATATAAATAGGAAACCAATCACAATCTTCGCTAACTGTCTTATCATATCATCTCTCCTTTCTATTTACCACTTGACCCTTTTGAGCCGATTACAGCAGGCAGGGCAGAAATGCGGATCGACCGTTAGATCATGTCCAGTACAAGGGGCAATACGCCCTTGCCCCATTACACAGGCAGGGTCATTATGATCCGGACTCTGATACCAAGTGCTATCTATTGTATCGAAATAGCAGAGATGCGTAAGTTTCCCCCTCGCATGGCCGAGTTCGTGAATGACCGACTTCTCAAGCATACTCTGCACATCGCCGCCCATATCTATGATGGCCTGGACGAAGATGGCGGAACGCCTATGATCGGTTGTATCATAAAAAGTTATGCCTACTATCTCAAATGCGCCTTCTCCAGGTTTGTTAAGGGCGTCACCCATACCAAGAAGTTGTACCTTGTAGACAAACGTACTATCATCATATCTCTGTGCGTGGTCCTTCATGTAGTCGAAGAGATGATAGAAGTCGATTTCAACAGCAGGTGTTATGATATCGTCATCGAATGCATCGAAGTCCGTATTGCATGGATCAAAAGCGTCGATTGCGTATTTTTCACCATATTGAAAAACATCATAGTCTTCCATGTAATCATACTCGGGAAAGAATACTGATCTTCCATCCGGCGGCGTTTCGTCTGGCGGTTCGCCCCCGCCGCCGCACCTATCTCCCATTGTAAAAAGACCCACTAACGGGAGAAACAGCAGTAGCTTGAGCTTGTAGCTCCATCCTGTTGTCATTTTTTCTCCCCCTGTGTCTTTTTATCCGGCTCAGTATTCGTTTTGACCTGATCTTCCAAAAACTCCAGAAGGCTTTCAAATCCAACAAGTTGCCAGCCTTTCGGTCTGGCGGTCAGGCTCTTATCGGGGGGTGGTTCCGGAAACTGCTGGCTGCTGTCAGGAATAATGGCCGACACAACCTTCGGAGGGGATATAAAAACAAACCTCTCTTTTGCTCTTGCGCCGGTGTGTGGACTTGCCTTGTTTCTCGGTGCTCCCCAGAGAACCAGCTCGCAATCAACGAAAGCCGAATCACCTTTGATAGTTATACCGGGATTAAGGATGTCAAAATCCCAGAAATTGGAGAAACGAAGCGGATTATCCTCTCTGGGGAAAAAGGGCTTTTCCGGCCCGCCAGCAGCCAGCTTCCTATCAGCAGAATTATCGAACACCGCTTGAAGCCTTTTGGTCAGGTCTGTTTTCTGCTCAGTGTCTTTCCCCTTAACCGAAATCTCCGGGGCAAAAGCCATAAACACTTTGGCTGTATCTTCCGCCTGCACCCCCTTGCGGATCATATCCAAAGCCAACTCAATCCGCTGCTCGTCACTCATCTTTACGAAATGCTGAGCAGAAGAGAATTGAATGCTACCCAGGATAGTAAAAACGAACGCTAATGCCACCACCCGTGTTCTCATTCTTTATCCCCTTAGTCTGTTTATACTTGGCTTATCCCGCTTCCTCCTCTATACTTTTTCCCTTAAAGCTATTTACATAACACTGAACTGCCTTTTATCTGTCAAGTGTTTTCTGAGAATCTGTGCCTTTTTTTTAACCGCCCACCTAGGCAACTGACAAAAACTGTCACATTCGAGTTATTCCGACGACATAAACCGGCGCCCGCAGCTCGTCAACACCAAAAATCGCTTGCTTAGTTAATGGGAAAACCTTATATTGCATCAGTAAATACATCTCTCCATACCACAGGAGACCGCCATGCTTGCCAAGTCAAAATACACGATACTCAGCGCCACGGTGTTGATGTTCGCATTGTTTTCACCCCCGTCAATGGGGGCAAGGATGGAAATATCTGCATACCATGAGGGCCAGGTGGGTCACCCGGCTACTGTCGTGGTGTCGGTCGACAGTGTGGACTTTGAGATCAGCGGGTTTAATCTTCTTCTGGCCGTCAATCAGAACGCTTATGTTGTAAACAGCGTCACACCGGGACAGATGTTTGAAGATTGCGAATGGGAGTATTTCACCTATCGAATCATTCACGACTCAGCCCAGTATTATAATCTCGGTGTCTACACTGACCTGCTGAACATTACCGCTCTGGCCAGTGTCAGTTCGGAATTTACTCCTCAGTGTTACGGCCTGGGCTTAACCTATGATCTGGTAGAGATAGAGTGCCTGCTGGGGCTCCCGTACCCGGGCCATTGGATAGACTGTATGTGGTTGCCGATCCGATTCTACTGGCGTGACTGCGAGGACAACGTCCTCTATTCACGTAATAACGACACCGTCTACACTGCATGCGAGCTTTTCGACTATGGCTACCCCGATCCGGTGACTTATACCTTCCCCGGCTTCGGCGTGCCGGACCCGCCCTGCCCGGATCCACCGGGACAGATGGCTGTCAATTCGCTAACTCTCCGGAACGGAGGGATAGATTGCTATTGTCTTCATTACCCTCTCAAGGGAGATGTGAATCTTAACGACCTTCACTATGAGCTGTCCGACTTGGTACTGTTTGTGAATTACTTCATGTGGGGTACGATCGTCTTCGTCCGTAATCCCGGCTGGCAGTTAGACCAGTGTGATGTTGACTACAACGGCATGATAACTGTCAGCGACCTCGTTCTTTTCGTTCGAATCGTTTTGGGCGATATACCACCGATTCTCAGTCCCTTGAAAACTCACCCTTGCGCTACAGCTTCCCTGACGACTTCGGAAGGAAAGAGGCTTCTGAGCATGGATGCCGGCAGTGACGTTGGGGCAGTCTATCTGCGCTTTGTCAGTGGGAACGGCCGGGTGCTGACCTCGTCCGATGTTACCTATTTCGGCTCAGCTTTCACTATGGGCAACATCGGCGACACCGCCACTATGCTGCTGGTGGACCTGGAAGGCAGACCGGCGCTTGAAAGCGGCCTGCATCTGCTTTTCGAGTTGAATGACACCGACGCCCGACTGGTCGAACTTCAGGTGGTCGATATGTACGGCCTCCCCTTCAAGCTCGACTACAACGAAGTGACGTTGCCGAATAATTTAACGCTGCAACAGAACTATCCCAACCCCTTCAACCCCGCCACTACTATTGAGTTTTTCCTCTCCGTCGAGACGGACTGGAGCTTGGACATATATAACATCGCCGGGCAGCTCGTTCGACAGTTCAGCGGCCACAACAGCGGCGATGTTGAAGTCCTGTGGGATGGATGTGACTCGTACTCCGACGAAGTTGCCTCCGGCATCTATCTCTATCGCCTTGAGTCAGGCGAGAGCTCTGCAGTTCGTAAAATGATGCTATTAAAGTAGGTCAACTCCCCGAGAGGCTATGCCAGAAGTAGGCAGGAGTGGTGCACTCCTGCTTTATCGCCCGCAATAACGAGAATCTTGTTTAGGCGTAAATGCCCCGAAGTTGCACCACCTCAAGCACCCGTGTGATGGCCAGCATGAAAGCGGCAATCCGCATACTCACCTTGTGCTGCAAAGACATAGTCAGCACATCATTAAACGCAGCCACCATCTTCTCTTCCAGGCGGCGATTGACTTCTTCTTCCGACCAGAAATAGCCGATGCGATTCTGCACCCATTCGAAATAAGAAACCGTCACGCCGCCGGCATTGCACAGGATATCCGGTATAACCAGAACCCCTTTCTTTTCGAGAATGACGTCGGCTTCAGGGGTGGTTGGACCGTTGGCGCCTTCAGCCAGAATCTTGCAGTTTATCTTGCGGGCTTTTCGGTCCGTTATCTGGTTCTCCAGGGCGGCGGGAATCAGGATGTCTACATCGGCAAAAAGGACGTCATCCGGTTTGACCTTTTTCACTCCGGGGAAACCCACGACCGATTTGTTCTTCTCAACGTACGCGATAAGCTCATGGACGTCGATGCCGTCGGGATTGTGGATAGCGCCGTTGACATCGGAGACATAGACGAATTTTACTCCTAAATCATGCAGCAGTTTGGCCGAAACGGAGCCGACATTACCAAAACCTTGCACCGAGGCTGTCGCCCCATTCAGATGAAGCTTCAGATGCTTGGCGGCTTCGCGGGTGGAAATCATCACGCCGCGACCGGTGGCCTCTGCTCGTCCTCGTGATCCGCTGAGGTTTATTGGCTTGCCGGTCACCACGCCGGGCACGGAGTGACCCTCACGCATCGAGAACGTATCCATGAACCAACCCATAACCTGCGGCCCGGTGCCGAGGTCGGGAGCAGGAACATCGCGGTCAGGACCAAACAAATGCATCATGTCGGCCACGTACCTGCGAGTCAACCTCTCCAGTTCCCCCTGCGATAACTTGTGCGGATCGCAGACAATGCCTCCCTTGCCGCCACCAAAAGGGATATTGACCACCGCGCACTTGAATGTCATCCACGACGCCAGCGCCTGCACCTCATCCAGAGTGACGTCGGGGTGGTAGCGGATACCCCCCTTGGCCGGGCCGCGCGCGATAGAGTGCTGAACTCGATAGGCCGGGAATATCCTGAATGATCCGTCATCCATCTGGACCGGAAGGTTCACAATCGTGCTCCGCCGCGGCGCTTTCATGAATTCACGCAAGGAGGGGTCGAGTTTCAGTTTCCCGGCGGCAGCATCGAATTGTTTCATCACGTTGCCGAACACTGAGATCGGAATGCTGATGTCCTTTCGCTGGACAATGCTTCGAGGGTGTCTGGCTTTTGTTGATCTGGCAGGTGTTATTGTTCTACGGGTGGGGGCTTTAGCCATTATGATCAATCCTTTTTTGGAGTTCTGTTCTCACCGCAGTTTGGAAACAGCTTTTGAATCTCTATCATAAAAGCGCCACTGGCGGTTGGCGCCGTTTCTCACGCCGATTCGTGTTGACTGCCCGATCTGCGTGACCGCCACTAACCGGTCTTCAACATACATCCGATTGCCGATCAAATCAAGACCGTTCTGATCTTTAGTAAGTCCAAACGAGCGGCAGAATTTCCCCGGCCCATTCAGCAGGTCGCATCCGCTGTTGCCGGGAGACAACCGGCTCATGATCTCTTTTCCCTCTTCCGGCTCGGCGGCCCGCAACAGCACGGCCGCCGGTGAACCCTCAGGCTCGGTAACAAAGTTCAGGCAATGGTACATGCCATAGACAAAGTAGATGTATGCAAACCCGGGCGGTCCGAACATGATGGCGTTGCGCTGTGTCCGGCCCCGAGCGGCGTGACAGGCCGGATCGTCTTGGCCAATATAGGCTTCCACTTCAACGATCTTTGCCGAAAGTTTTCCAACGGGTGAATGATATACAACGTACTTACCGAGAAGATCCGGCGCCACTTCAAGAGTCGGCCGGTTGTAAAACGAGCGCGTCAGCTTGCGGAACTTTTTTGTTGGCATATCAGGTCGTTGGTGGTGTATGTCCTCGTGCGCCGACTCGAAAGGGGCATCCTCCTGAGGCGGCTTCTGCCCACAGACGCACTAATTACAGTTTCTGAAGCAAGTATAGTTTTTTGGACAACATCTGCTGCCTGCAAAATCTCTTGAAAAGTATTTGGTGCAAGAGTTGCGCCAGTTAAAATTGGAATAGAAGCCCATACACTAATATCATCTTTTATATATATAATTGAGCCAGGCGGGTTTCCAACAGAATTGCCAAGTTGGAAGACAATCTGCTTGATATTTTTTAATTCAATCTCTGTGAAACTTTCGTGTAATTCAATTATTATTGGCTCAGGCACTTCTGAAAGCTCAAACTCTCTGAAGGCATCATTGCCTCTAAAATCTATAAAAACAATACGAAGTTTTTCTCCGCCATCTTTGCCTTCTGATAACAAGCCAAATTTAAAGAACCTATCAAAATCTGCGCCGCCTTTAAAATCAATTGCAAACAGAGCGTAATCGGAATCTTCCTTGCCAATGTTCTGCACTCTCAGCCATTCTTCATCCTCTCTTATTTCTCTTTCTCCTTTGGCATTATTTCCACCATCTGGAATACTAAGGTAACCGGTAATATCGTATCCTACATCGGTTTGAATGGTTACCTCTCCTTCAAATGGCGGTTTGAGGTCAGGTTCAACGGGCTTGTCCGCACAACCAGCAAAAAAGAGCATGCTGACCAAGGCTAAGACTAATCCTGATATAGCTATTTTTCGAAAGATCAGTGAACAAGAAGTGGCTATGCCACTACCGCCCACGAACGGAGCCAGTTGGCGTTTTTCAGACGGCATAGCCACCTCTCAGAAAAGGGTTGTTGTTTCGCTCGGCACCGACGGTTGTTTCCGGGCCGTGTCCGGGCAAACATACGATCTCGTCCGGTAGCGTCAGAATCTTAGTCCTGATTGACTCCAGGAGTTGTTCATAGGAGCCGCCGGGTAAATCAGTCCGCCCGACGGAACCATAAAACAGAGTGTCGCCGCAAAAGAGTATCCCTTCCCGCTCATCAAGGTAGCAGACGCCGCCGGGGGTATGACCGGGGGTCGCCAGAACCCGCAGGGCTATCGTACCAAACGTCAGCAGTTGCTCGTCGGTGACCAAAAAATCAGCCGGCGGTGAGTGAACCGGTTTGCCGTAAAAGGTAGAGACAAAATCGGAAGGATTCACAAGTAGAGTCTGATCCGGTTGACCGACATAGAGCGGAATCTGCATCTTCTCTTTCACCGCTCCCACTGCTGCAATGTGGTCGATATGGCCATGCGTCAACAGAATCGCCTGAGGCGTCACACCAACCCGGTCAAGAGCCTCAAAAATGAGATCTTCATCTCCGCCGGGATCAAGTATAACGGCATCTTTAGATGCCTCGTCCCAGTAAAGGTAACAGTTGACCTCAAAAGGGCCGACGACGATCGTCTTCAGTTCCATAATAGCGTTGCAAGATAGGTGTAATCGTAGTTCTGTCAACTCTCATTTGTCGCCCGGACATTCTCGGAAGTTTGTGAAAAAAATAACGATTTTGAGGCGAATCCGTTTGACCGGTAAGAGTAAAAACTATATATTAAAGATAGTCTGTGACAAAGGAAAGAAAGTATGGTGATAGCAGAACTAAAAGGTAGAGTACCGGAACTGAAAAGCAGGCTTGACAAGCTAGCGAGGTATCTTTGACCTCGAAAACAGGTCAAAAAGGGTAAGCGAGCTTGAAAAGGTAACGACTCAGCCCGGTTTCTGGGACGATAATCAGGCGGCGCAGTCTGTCCTCCAGGAGATTTCCGCTCACAAAAAATGGGTTGAATTGCATGAAAAGCTAGCTGCCGATATCAACGACATTGAGGAACTGCTTGACATGGCTGACCCTGACGAAAACAGAAACGACATGAAAGAACTGGAAACAACGCTCGACGAGCTGGTAAAGAAGCTTGAGGAATTTGAGTTCTCGGCTCTGCTGTCCGGCCCCGATGACCATCGCCACGCCATCCTGACGATCCACCCGGGAGCCGGCGGCACCGAGTCCCAGGACTGGGCCGACATGCTCTTCCGCATGTACAACCGCTGGATAGAACGGCGGAAGTTTACAGCAGAATTGATGGACTATCAGCCGGGTGATGAAGCCGGTCTCAAATCAGCCACCCTGAGAGTTAAAGGAGAGTTCGTGTATGGTTTTCTCAAGGCCGAATCAGGCGTCCACCGGCTGGTGCGCATATCGCCCTTTGACGCCAACGCCCGGCGACATACGTCGTTTGCTTCGGTCCATGTCTACCCCGTCGCCGAGGGCAACCTGGATATCGAAATCAAGGAAGACGACATACGCATCGACACCTTCCGTGCCTCCGGGGCCGGTGGTCAGCACGTCAACAAGACCTCCTCCGCGGTTCGCATCACTCATATTCCCACAGGTATCGTCGTTAGTTGTCAATCGGAGCGAAGTCAGCACAGAAACAAAGAAGCGGCGTTCACGGTGCTGAGGGCGCGGTTGTACCAGGTCAAGATAGAAGAAAAAGCCAGAAAGATGGCAAAGTATGAAAAGGCCAAAAAGAAAATAGAATGGGGCTCGCAGATTAGGTCGTATGTCTTTCACCCCTACAACATGGTTAAGGACCACCGGACGTCGGTGGAGACCGGTGATGTGCAGGGGGTGATGGACGGTGCTATAGATCGCTTTATTGAAGCCTATCTGGCCGACTCAAGTCTCAATGACAACTTGAGCAGTCTTCAACACCAAGGAAGCGCGTAGGACGGATGACGGGGATCAATTATGAACGTTCTGTCCAGAATAAAGGATAAAGCAAAAGAGAAAAAGAGGCGCGTCGTTCTGCCCGAAGGAACCGAACCCCGCATGATCCAGGCGGCTAAGAAAATCCTCTCGGAAGGGATTGCTTCGGTGACGCTGCTTGGCGATCAGCAGGAAATTGAGAAGCTGGCCAAGGAGCATGGGTTGAACCTCGGCAATGTTGAGATTATCAACCCGGCCCATTCGGCCCACTACAACGACTATGTCTCGGAGTTTATGGCCATCAGACAGGCGAAGGGAATCACGGAAGAACAGGCCCAAACGACTGTGGCCAGCCCGCTGTACTTTGGGGCCATGATGGTGCGGCATGATAAGGCTGACGCCTCGGTGGCCGGTTCGATCAACACTACCGGCGATGTCCTGCGGGCGGCCATTCAGGTGCTTGGTCTGAAAGAAGGCATCAGAACCGTGTCAAGCTGTTTCCTTATGACCCTTCCCAAGTATCGCGATGTTCCTGACAAGGTGTTCTTTTATGCCGACGGCGCCGTAGTTCCCAATCCGAACGCCGAGCAGTTGGCGTCAATCGCCGTCTCAACGGCTGAAACCATGAAAAATCTGCTGGAGGAAGAGCCGAAAGTTGCCATGCTCTCCTTTTCCACCAAAGGATCAGCCAGGCACAAAGATGTCGACAAAGTGCTCGAAGCGCTAAAGATACTGAAGATAAACCACCCGGAGTTGAAGGTGGATGGTGAATTTCAGGTTGATGCCGCCATCGTCCCTGAGGTTGCCAAGCGAAAGGCTCCGGATTCTGAAATTGCCGGCGAGGCCAACGTGCTTATCTTCCCTGATCTGGACGCCGGCAACATAGCCTACAAACTGACCGAGCGGCTGGCCAATGCCACTGCCACCGGGCCTATCATTCAAGGGTTGGCCAAACCGGCCAACGACCTTTCCCGGGGCTGCTCCGTCGATGACATCGTCGACGTAACCGCCATTGCGGTGCTGATGAAAGGATAGTTTTATGAGCGTCAGTCAGCTTGCCGGAGATCAATGAGTTGTCAGTGCTAATGATAAACTTGGTTGACATTTTTTTCGCAAAGATGTTATCTTCCACGTCAAGAATAGCTTTTGGGCGGCGGGATGACGCTGCCCTTCATTATTTTGTAAGGAGAGTATAACCGTGAGTTCTCTTATTATAGTCATCATTGCCGTCGTGGTTGTTGCTGCGGCGATTGTAGTGGTTGTCCTGAAAAACTACCGTAAGGTTGGACCAAACGAGGTATTGATCATTTCCGGAGGAAAGAAGCGCTCAATCACTATGCCGGACGGGACGACGCGACAGGTAGGGTACCGCTTCCGCATCGGTGGGGGTACGTTCGTGCGGCCGTTTATTGAGCAGGCCCAGATCCTTCCTTTAGAGATCATCCCGATGAACATTCAGGTCGAAGATGCCATATCAACCAACGGGATCCGCTGTATGGTACGAGGAACGGCAGAAGTGAAAATCGCCGGGGATGATACCTCCATCCACCTGGCTGCCGAGCAGTTTTTAGGCAAGCCGTTGACCGATATCCGCGACGTGGCGCTGCGCACGCTGGAGGGTTCAACACGAGCCTTGATCGGTACCATGAACCTCGAATCCTTAAACAAGAACCGTAAGGATTTCACCGGCAGAGTATTCGAGGATGTCAGTTCATATTTCGCCAACATGGGTCTGAAACTACTCTCTTTCAACCTCAAGGAAATCACTGACCCTTCGGGCTACTTGGAGACGCTGGGCAAACCGCGTATCGTGGAAGCGCGCCGTGACGCAGAAGTGGCCGAGGCGGAAGCCGCCCGCGATGCGATTATCAAGTCGGCGGAGGCAAAAAAAGAAGGGGACATTGCCAAAATTATGGCCAACACCAAGGTCGCTGAGGTCAACCAGGACTTCGAATTGAAAAAGGCCGAGCTACAGACAGGTCTGAACCGTAAGAAGGCTGACGCCGATTTCTCATATGAGCTGGAGCGGCATAAACTCAACCAGGAGCTAAAAACCGAAGAGGCCAAAGTAAAACTAATCGAAAAAGAATCTGACATCGAGCTGGAGAAAAGGGAAATCGACCGCGTTGAGCAGGAACTTCAAGCCAAGGTGCGCAAACCGGCTGCAGCCGAACAATACCGCCTGGAAGCGGAAGCCAAAGGGATGGCCGAGGCCAAACGTATCCAGGGAATCGTCGAAGCCGAGCTCGTGAAAAAGGTCGGAGAGGCCGAGGCCGAAGCTTTACGCAAGAAGGCCGAGTCGTGGAATGCTTACTCGCAACCGGCTTTGTTGCAAATGATGTTCGAGAAGCTTCCCGATCTGGCTCGCGAGATGGCCGCGCCAATCTCCAAAGTTGACAAGATCGTGATGATCTCCAATGACGGAAAAATGGGAACCTCCAAGATCACCGGCGAGATAGCGTCGATGATGACCCAGTTGCCCACAGTTGTGAAGTCGCTTTCCGGGTTTGACCTCGAGGAATGGGTCAGAAAACTCGCTGAAAAAGAGAAGAGTGAGAAGACCGAACCCCCGCAGCAGGCGTCATCAGCTAGTAGCCCAGACAAGGAATAAACGATGATCTCCAACAGGATTGGCCGTTTAGAGCTTTCTCCTACCCTGCGTATCAACGCCAAGGCCACGGCAATGAAGGCCGAGGGGATTGACGTCATCGATTTCTCCGTCGGCGAACCGGATTTTCCCACACCGGCAGATATCAAAGACGCCGGGAAAAAGGCCATCGACGACAATTTCACCAGGTATACGGCCAATGATGGAATCCCCGAACTCAAGGAAGCTATTCGCCTCCGGTTCAGGGAAGACCATGGCCTGGAATATCAGAAAAATGAAATCATCGTTTCATCGGGAGCTAAGCATTGCTTGTACAACCTGTTTGTCTCAATCATCAATCGCGACGAAGAAGTCATTATCCCCGCACCATACTGGGTATCCTACCCCCAGCAGGTCCTGATGGTCAAGGGCAAACCTGTAATTGTGCCCACTCGCGAGGAAAACGGTTTCCGCATTACCCCCGATGAACTTAAAGCTAATATTAATTTTAATACCAAAGCGCTCATCATCAACAATCCCTCCAACCCCACCGGTGGGGCATATACGCGCGAGCAACTGCTGGAAGTCTGTGAGATTGCGGTGGCTGAGGGGCTGTTAATCGTTGCCGACGAAATTTATGAAAACGTCATCTACGGTGATTACCGCTTTTGTTCGGTGGCATCGCTTGGGGAAAAAATAAAAGAGAAGGCCGTTATCATCAACGGCGTCTCGAAGTCATATTCGATGACCGGTTGGCGAATCGGATACGCCGTCGGGCCACGCGAGATCATCGCCGCCATGAACATTGTACAATCGCACACCACTTCCAATGCGAATTCGATTGCCCAGAAAGCAGCCGCGGAGGCACTTTCCGGCCACCGAGCGGAAATCAACCAGATGGTTGCCGAGTTTCAGACGCGTCGTAACTATATGTTGAGCAAACTCAGACGCATCCCGGACATTTCCTGTTATGAGCCCCAAGGCGCCTTTTACCTCTTTCCCAACGTCTCAGCGTATTACAATACCGAGTATGGCGGTATGAAAATCCGCAACTCGTACGGCCTGGGGTACTATCTACTCAAAGAAGCGGCTGTTGCTGTGGTTCCGGGAAGCGCCTTTGGTGCCGAAGAGAACATCCGTCTTTCGTATGCCACCTCCATGGAAAAGATCGAGGAGGGCACCGATCGTATCATTGAGGCCATGGCCAAGCTGCAGGAATCGCCGAAATACAAACGGGTCGCCTTGCAGAACGTGATGACTCACCCGCGGGGGATGACCGAAGCCGAAACTGAAATCTCAGTAGAGGAACGCGACGCACTGGTGCAGGAAGCCGAAGCGGCTCTTCCCTACGACCGCTATTTTGAGTGGAACGCCAACATTAACGGGATTATCATCCAGTTGCGTACCAACGTCCCGCACCTGTATGATTTTTGGGTTGAGAACTGGTATCCCGCGCAACTGGAGTCCGACCTGGAGCCGCATGGGATCATTTACGCCGTTGACGGAGTACCCGGTCGGACGCCGTATGCCTACTACAATCCGGCCATGAAAACGGCAATTCTCTTCAACACCACATACTACGGGCAGGTCAGAAGTTGGGCTCTGAGCATGGTGGCTCAGGCCAGCGAACGGCTGCTGGACATCCACGGGATTCGTGCGGCGTGCCTTGATTATGGCGATCACGGCCTGGCCTTGATCGGCCCTAAGGGAATGAAACGCGGGTCAACCTTCACCCGGCTCCTGGAAGACGATGACGCGCGTTTTTTGACCAACGACTGGGTGTTTGTGCGGTATCGAGGAAACGAAGCGGTCGCCGACGCCCCGGAACGGAAGTTTTATTTCAAGACCGCCATCGCTAAGACATTCCCGCGCTACGGGCGCATCTTCGATCGCAGTAAGTGTGAGAATGTCGTAACCAAGCGGGCCGACTGGACGAATATGAAAGAGCTGGGCGATGAATGCCCGCTGGACTTGGGTGAGCCATACTGCTATTGGGGAGCGGAGGATTCACGGGCCATGGTTGACCCGGCGTGGATCGGTGGCCCTCATAGATATGTCAAACGATCACGATTAAAAACCATTGTCATGCTTTGTTACGAACCGAATGCTCCGGCAGTGGAGAAACTCGCGGAGGCCGACGCCCTTGCCTTCATTACTGAAGGCAAGTACCGCCCGCCGAGCGAAGCAGGGATGGCACCGTTTAAGACGCAGCCGTTTTTCAATCCGTACCTATTGTCTTCGTCGGTGGATCAAGAAGACTTGCAGCGCCGCAACTTCCACCAGCTTTTCCGGGTGGCCAAGGCGTATAAAGTAAATATTGCAGCGATTCCGCCGGAAGCGCTTAAGTCGCGAATCCGGGATTTGATAGTTTAGGAGGTCAGGTTGGCAAATACATTAGGCATTATTAAACCGGATGGTGTGCACCGCAAACTCGTCGGCAGGATCATAAGCAAGATCGAAAACGCCGGCCTGATACTCCGAGGGATGAAAGTCCTGAAGCTGACCAGAGAGGAAGCCGAAAAGTTCTACGCTGTGCACGAAGGAAAGCCTTTTTTTAGACCTCTGGTGGAATTCATGACTTCGGGACCGATTGTGGTACTGGTCATTGGGGGGCATGGCTCAATCGAACGCTGGCGTGAACTGATGGGTGCAACCGATCCGGCGAAGGCCAAATACAACACGATCCGGCGTGAGTATGCTACCTCCATTGAGAAAAACGTGGTGCATGGGTCGGATAGCACGACTACTGCCAAGACCGAAGTGGCGTTTTTCTTCAATGAAGATGAAATTCTGCCTAAGGAATGAACTGAAATGTCTGACTCGCTTTACGATGTCGAATTGTATGCCCGCTTCAATCGGGACCTCCAGCGCCGTTTACAGGGGCCTAATATCAAAGACGTGAAGCTGGAGGACCTGCGCGAACCGGCGCTTAAGACCGGTTCGCAAACGAAGTTTGGCTCCTGGGGATGGCGCTCGGCGGTGTCCAGCCGTATCGCCGAAAAGACGGTCTGCTTAGGCTCAGAAAAAATCCGTGAACATCACCTGATTGACCAGAAAAAACGAATCATTGCCGACGCCCCCGCAGAGCTGGATAAAGTTCTACACCTGATGGAGACATTACCGTTGGTTCGGCTGCAACGCCAGATGGGACAAAACTCCGAATATAACCCCAAATGCAACCTGTATATGTCGGTGGCCGACCTGAAAAACTACCGTCTGGCCTATATGTGGGGCCATACAATGGGACCGGTAACCAGCGACCCGGGACCGGAATTCACTCTGATTCACATTCCCGAAGAACATCACATCCGCCAGCAGGCGTTGGTCTTGCCCGATTACAACCTGACCATGGTCCTGGGCTCGGATTACTTAGGCGAAGACAAAAAGGGCTTTTTGCGGAACGGCATGTATTCGGCGGACGCTTTAGGTATGTTGGGCCTGCACGCCGGCACGAAGATCGTCATCATCCGCGATGCGCAGACGAACAAATTGAAAAAGTATGGTGTGTTCTTGTTCGGTCTGTCGGCGACGGGCAAGAGCACGTGGTCGTGTCACCAACTTGGTTTGGATTGGTCAAAAGGCGAGCGTACTCTTGTATGCCAGGATGACATCTGCTTTTTGAAGAACGACGGCTCGGCCTTCGGCTCGGAGCAAAACTATTTCGTTAAGACCGACGTGGATAGCAAGCTCCAGGAGGCGATGTACAACGCACTAGTGCACAAGAGCGCGCTATATGAAAACGTGATGATCAACGCCGACGGCCGACCCGACTTCCTTGACGAAAATCTCTGCGGAAACGGTCGGGGAGTAATCATGAAAAAGCAGCTGAAGATCAAACGGGGCCACTGGCCGTTTTCCATGAAGAACATCTGGTACCCGTCTCTCAATCTGCCGTCGCTGGATGAGCTGGACGGGCTGGTCTTTGCCTTTATAACGCGCCGAAATACAATCATGGCCTTTGCCCAGCGGTTAAACCCGATTCAGGCGGCGCTGGCATATCTCTGGGGCGAATCGAGCCACAGCTATGCTTCCAACCCTGCGAAAGCCGGTGAATCGGTGCGCACAGTCGGCACCGACCCGTTTATTGTGGGCTCGCGCGCACTCAAGGTAAACCTGTTCTATAAGATCATCATGGACTTATCGGCTAACTATCCCGGCAAGGTCTTTTTCTACCAGTACAACACCGGCGGGATGGGGGAAATTATTGAGCAGAGTGAAAAGGGCGGCTCAAAGAAAGTCGTGCGCAAGACCGAACGAGTGCCGATCGATACAATGGCCGCCATTCAGCGCGGCGATTTGCGCGGCACCAACCAGTACCGCAAGAGCTTCCTGGGTACCGAAGAGATCGTCTCGGCGGAAAATGCCGACCTGAGCGCGTACGTGCCGGAGAAATACTATTCCCGCGATCAGATCGATGAATATTTGCGCGATTTGGTTAACGGCCGGCGCAAGTTTACTGAGAAGGTTGCTGAAGAGGGGCTGATGCCCGAAATTATCCGCGCTGCGGAAGAATCGTTCAGTATCGCTCCAGAAAAAGAGACCAAAGTTTTCATGCCCTCTAAGAGGAAAGAAGCTCCTCCACCGAAAGTGGAGAGCAAACCTGTCGCCAGGCTGACAGATTGGAAACCCAATCCACGGTTAGTGCGCGACCGTGGCTGGAGGTATGGCTGATAATCAACTCGAAGCCGTTGACGCCGGCCCTGTGAAGAGGGAGTTTTTGGCGATGGGGAGGAAATAAGAGGTTAACTATAGGAATTGTTGAAAGGAGCGTGAGACAAATGAGCAAACACAGTCTCTTCGACCTACAGGGTGATTTAGTAAAGACAATCATCAAGGATACCGTAGAAACATATTCTGGCCAATGGAGAATCGCACACGAAGCGCTTCAAAATAGCCACGATGCAATCCAGTTAAATCCTTCGATAAAGAACGGTCTAATTGAAATAGAACTGCATATAGGAACTAACCTAGTTAGGGTCAAGGACAACGGTACTGGTATAGATTCTCAGAAATTCAAAAACGTGTTTTTGCTTGGTGGAAGTGACAAGGCTTATGAAACTACCGCCAGAAAGCTACTTAAGGGTAGCCAGGGAGTGGGTATCAAGGCAACGCTCTTCACATCCGAATACTTCAAGATTGTTTCAGTTCATGGCAATCATTCTTGGGAAATTGAGCTAATCAACTGCCACGACTTCCTAAATCCCGAATTTATAGACGATTTGATTGAACCACGAGTATCAGATTCCAGCTTACCCTCTGGGACTACACTCGAATATCGACTCCACGACTTTTCTGTCGCTGATTTCATAAACGAAGTATTGGAAGAGCATTTCGAGGATGTCTATATCCATGATGAGCAAATTGAAAACCAGCAACTCGCGCTCGAACAGGTGTTAAAAGTACTCGAGGTATACTTCAGAGCGAAAACATACGTTGGTTGTGTACAATCCCTTCTTGAGATCAATCCGAGACTTAAGCCGGTCGAAGTGAAGCTTTCGTTGCATCTAGATGCCAATACACTTAAAGAGCATCGCTCGCTAGAAATCAAACAATCCCCCGCACTTTCCGAAGACGTGAACCACGGGAAAACCTTCACATGGCATTTCCCAGGAAAATACCTTGATATGCTCGAAATCCATTCAAGTCTCGACAAGAAAGACAGGGCCGACAAAGTTTACAAATCATTCGAGGATGTATTAGAGAATCCGCCCGCAGAAACGCTCAAAAAACTTCTCATTCAGAAGTTCGACAAAGACCAAGCAAAACGCCTTCTGTATCGATTCAAGAAAAAAGAAGATGGAACAAGAGGTCTCGAACAAGATAATGTTCTTATGCAGAAGCATCGTAAAGTTCTTGACATGCTCAATGGGATTTACCTTGTGATTGGACCCCGGCCATATCTCTCCAAGTATTTCTGGATTTCGACAAAACAACTACTCTCAGTAAATGGTCTGCCAACAAACATCGTTCTAAATCCACCCCGCGGTGCATTGAGCTACTTGAATAATGTTCATATTCTGATCGACGTCGACACTAAGCTGGGTCTTGGCAAACGTAATATTCCTGGTCGCACTATGGGTCTGATAAATAACTTCTTTGTCGATATTTGGTCTACGCTGCGGAAGGTTGCTCCTTCAATCGTTGGTCTGAGGGAGGGTAGAGACCCTTCTACTGCCAACATTTGGGATAAAGAAATAGAATACGAGAAGTATAACAACCGCGATAATATCTTATTGAACAAACCGCTGTTTATGAAAACGGTTCCAGAAGAAGAGCAAGAGGTGATAGCTTTGTTCTTCGAACTAATCGGTCGTAAAACAATCACTGGGTATTTTCCATTTCGTCTTGCAATTAATAATATATATGACGGACTCTTCTACATCGATGTATCAAGCAAAGGATCATTCCCTGCTTCATTAAAGTCGCGGTTTCTCAAGATAGTTGAGTTCAAGTACAAGTTGTCTTCTTTAGTTAAAGATTTCCAAGAGGAAATAAAATACTTGGACGATATTGACCTTGTAGTTTGTTGGGAAAACGATTGTGAAGATGACAGTGAGTATACTGTATCTTCTCTGGAAAGGGATAATATAGACCCATTGCCAGCAGCCACTCTGAGAGTTAGACGTGGGACAAAGTCTTGTCAAGTCATCGTCCTTAAGGATTTCCTCGAATCATTAGAGTTAAAGGGTTAGGTTAGAGTCGGGTAGCCCGGTATGGTTGATAATTATTAGCCCGAAACAACCGGCCTGTTTGTTTACGAGAACCTGGGAGAGACCGATAAGAAATGCCAACATACGAGTACCGCTGTGAAGATTGTGGCCATGAGTTTGAAGCTTTCCAGACTATGAGCGAGCCACCGGTGGAGAGGTGTCCTGTTTGCAACGGGAAGGTCAAGCGAATAATCTCCGGTGGAGCTGGTTTCTTATTCAAAGGTTCAGGCTTTTACATCACCGACTACCGTAGTAAAGAATACAAGGCTGCTGCTGAAAAAGATCGTGCTGAAAAGCAGGGTGCTTCTTCAAAAGGATCGTCATCTGACGAGAAAGCGAAGGCTCCCCCATCGAATAGCTCAACTATCTCCAAAAAGGATGCTACAAAGAGCGCGTAGGTCGGATTCAGACCCAACCAGGGGCGGCAGAGAAACCCGACCCTAGCTGCTCCGGCTGACCGATATGCCGGACGTTTCTATTATTGCACCTCGGACGCATTGTTGATACTTTCCCCTCATGCCCTCTGAGGTATCACCAAACCGAACTCTGCAGCACAGGCTGTTTGACGTCATCGCCGATTATCCCGCTCTGACGCTTCTTGTCTCGGCAGCTATTTTTCTGTCGCTTGGATGGGGCCAGGACGGCATCAACCTCGATTCAAACACTTACTCCGTCATAGCCCGCAACATGGCCGAGCAGGGACGGTGGTTTGACCCGACCTACACACCGTACTCTCATAGCAGCTTTGCCGAGCATCCGCCGCTGGTCATGTGGATGCAGGCGATCATATTCCTGCTCTTCGGGGCAGGCGACAGTATGGCCAGGCTGTTTGGCGCCCTGTGCACGGCAGGCTCGGTAGTGGCCGTCTATATGTTGGGGAGAGAGGTTGGCGGGCAGCGCTTCGGTTTTCTCAGTGGACTGACACTTCTTTTGACCTACAACTTTCTTCAAATCGGTAACTCGACCCTTCTCGATGTGCCCATGACCTTCTTCGTCCTCGTCACGCTCTGGGGGCTTGCCAGATTGCACAACAGCGGCAGCGGCAAGCCGCACCTTTTTTGGATCGTCGGATTGGCTCTTGGCTTGGGTTTTCTGACCAAGGGGGTAGTGTCAGCGCCGGTGTGGATCGCGTTGGCGGTTACTGTTCTGTTATGGCATCGAGAGTGGATCAAATCCAGACGGTTCTGGCTCATTCCAGCTATCGCCTTAGGGCTGATCCTGATGCACCTGCTTTTGGATTACGTATACACCGGCGGCCACTTTACCCGCCACTATTTTCTGACCCAAGTCTGGCGGCGTTTTGTCAAAGGTGGACCGGAGATTCAGACTGATTGGTACGAGTTCGTCTATCGCTTTGCTCGGCTCTATCTCCCTTTTGTAGCGCTGTTGCCAGTGGGGGTGTATTTGGTGATTAGGCGTAGGATGACCATTTTGTATCCAACGTTGGTCACCCTGGTTTTCTACTTTCTGTTTTACTCCACGGCCGCCAAACTCTACTATCATTACTTCACCCCCGTTTATGCTCTCGCGGCGCCATTTGTAGCTTTGCCGCTCAGCAGGGTTTTGAAAGAACGCGCCATCCAACTCTTTCGGGTCTGGTTTTTTGTCGTCTGGGTTGCGCTGGCTATCGGTGTAACTGTCGCCGGGGTACGGATACACGAAATCCGCTGCCCGGAGCTTTACTCACTGAAGACACAGATGCTTGAGTTTCTTGACGGCCACGCCTACCGTGAGGGCTTGATAATCGGACACGGCGAGCCGGATTGGGACTATGTCGCCAAAACAAGCTGGTATTGGCGCTCGGACATCAGGTGGGTGGCTGGCATCAATGATGCCGCTACGCTCCTGAGAACCGACAATCGCTATGCCTATATCATAGTCTCCTCGCCTGACCGTTTACCTGATGAGATCAAGACTTCTTACCATCTTCGTGTTTACATTGAAAACGACAAGGTAGTGGTGTACGTACCGCTACAAGAAAGCCCACCTTAAGAAGAGCCTTACTCCCAGCAGGGACAAGCCACTTTTTTTGCAATTACAATAATCATTAAACATTTTTGGGAAGAAAAACGTCTTTAGGTTGTAATCCCCTCAGACAGAAACAATAACCTTTAACTCATGAGGTGGATTATGCGCACCAAAACTTTAATTCCGCTGCTTTTGTTGGCTGCGGCCATTATTGTCGTCAATGCCCTGATCTGGGCGGGGGCTACCGATCAGATCAAAGGAACGGTCACCGACAAGGAGACCAAGCAGCCGGTTATCGGTGCCTCAGTCTTGGTTGTTGGAACCACACGAGGTGCAATGACCAACGGGGACGGCAAATTTGTCATCTCACAGCTTGAGCCGGGTATCTACACCCTTCGTATCACGCATGTGCATTACCAAACGGTTGAGGTCACAGACGTAAATGTTACTTCTGATTTGGTCACTGAAGTCTCTGTCTCCCTTGAGAAGAAAACAGCTGAACTGGAAAAGATCGTGGTGTCAGCCGAATGTGATGCCATTGACAGACGCGAGGTTTCTTCATCGCAGACTATTGAAATGAAGCCGGTAACCACGGTCCAGGACTTGCTGAGACAAACCGCTGGTGTCGTGGCTGGCAAGAAGGGTGAGATTTTCATCCGAGGTTGTCGTGCGGGTAGAATCTCCCATGAAAACGGGTCCGGCTTCCCGCCGGCGCATGGAGGAACGTCCATCGTCAACGGTGAGTCCTTTGACGCCATGTTTTTCAAGCACTACGGCGTCAACCCCTTTGTCGACACCGAGGATGATCATCTCTCCACCTTTGCCATTGATGTCGACGACGCCTCATACGTGATGACCCGTTCCTACCTCAATCGCGGACATCTTCCGCCCAACGAAGCCGTCCGAACAGAGGAGTTCATCAATCACTTCTCCTACAACTATAATGCCCCGCAGGAGACACCATTCCACGTTTATCTCGAAGGTGCCCCCTCCCAATTCGGTCAGAACTGTCAGCTTCTCAAAATCGGCATCAAAGGTAAACAGATTCGACCTGAAAACAGAAAACCGGCCAACCTGGTGTTTGTCATTGATGTTTCCGGCTCGATGGCTCGTGAAGACAGGCTTAGCCTGGTTAAAAAAGCTCTTAGGTTGTTGGTTGATGAACTTACGATCAATGATAAGGTCGGAATTGTCGTGTACGGTTCCCGCGGTCAAGTTGTGTTGGAACCTATCTCAATTGAGCGCGAGGTTGACATTGTTGCCGCGATCGAAAGACTCTACCCTGGAGGTTCCACCAACGCCGAGGAAGGGCTTCGACTGGGATACGAGATGGCAGAGCGGAACTTTGAGAAAGGCAAGATCAACCGCATTATCCTGTGCTCCGATGGTGTTGCCAATGTCGGTCGGACCGGGCCGGATGAGATGCTCAAACAGATCAAGAAGTATGCCGACAAGGGGATCACCCTCACTACCGTTGGCTTCGGCATGGGCAACTTCAACGATATCCTGATGGAAAAGTTAGGCGACAAAGGCAACGGCCATTATGCTTATGTTGACAATCTGCCCGAAGCGCAACGCATCTTCGTGGAAAACCTGACCGGCATGCTTCAGGTGATCGCCCGCGACGTCAAGATCCAGGTTGATTTCAATCCCGACGTTGTGCGCAACTATCGCCTGCTCGGTTACGAAAACCGCGACGTCGATGACAACAAGTTCCGCGACGACAAGGAGGACGGGGGTGAAGTCGGCTCCGGGCACGAGGTTACCGCCCTGTATGAAATCAAGCTGTGTAAGGGAGTGTCCTCATCGAATGTCGGGACTATTTACATCCGCTACAAAGACCCTGATTCTAACGAAGTGACCGAGATCAGCCGCCGAATCTCACGTAGTGTGTTCAGCAATGAGCTTGCTAATGCGTCTATGCAGTTCAAGCTGGCTGCCGCGGCTGCTGAGTTTGCCGAGATACTGCGCAAGTCCTACTGGGCTAAAGGATCGGAGCTCAAAGACGTTCTTGCCCTCGTCAAGGAAATCTCGAACAAAACGGACTCCCCCGAGGTCATCGAACTAATGAGTTTGATCTCAAAAGCACAGCAGTATGAACAGCAGCTTGCTGAGAAGTAAACAGGCACCACAGAGCATGGTGGAATCCGTGAGCATGGGGACAGGTGATGCGCGCCTGTCCCTGCTCATTTCATTGAAGGGCTATTATGCGATGCCACATGGAAGCACGCAAGAATACCTGTCCTCCACGCGTGGGCGAGGTGGCCCAACCCTTGGCTTGAAATACGGAACCTGTCCTACGGCTCAGTTGCCGCGGGGCACGGGAATGGATCCGCGATTACTAATACCGAGGATCGACTGCAGCACCGGGTCATTCTGGTTGATTTTGTACTCAGCAAACATCTGCGCCGCTCGCTGTATGTCGGAATAGCGTCTTTGCTGGGTCAAAATACTGAACAGTTTGCGGAAGGCATAGCTGCTGTTCGGATTGCCCTCGAAGGCCTCCCATACGAGGTCAATTCCTTCTCCGACCAGGGCTGGATCAGATCGCCTGTTTCCAAGTTCCACTTTTGCCAGACCGAGGTCCTGCAGGTAAAACAGGTTTTCCGGATTGGAGTCGTAGAACGCACTCAAGGTGTCGTGAAGCTGCTGGAATAGCTGGTCGGCCCGCGCGGAGTCTCCCTCCTTTTCATAGAGGTCGACCAATAACAAATACATCTGCCAGTATTCCGGATAGACCGTTATCATTTTCTCCGCCAGCGCTATCGCCTGTTCCTTCTGTCCTGTGCGGTTAAGCTCGTCAAACACGCGAACGGCGTTAATGCCGACGCCAACGAACACACCGGTGGCGTTTTCATCACGATAGACCTCAGAATTCCGGTACCCGCCGAAAAGGTAAGTTTTCATGTAGAGATCGTACCCGCGTTCAGCGTCAATCATTCGCTGACTGGGCTCGCGTTCCAGTTTGTACAGCAGACCGACGGCGCTGGCTCTCCCACGCAGGTTCAGGGGAGACTCGGCATACGGAAGAGAACTGAAGTAGATGGGGTTTTCCCACTTGTTTTCCAGGACGATTTCATCCATCATCATTTCCGCGACCTTCCAAATTCGCCCGTCGAGCATCGAGGCTTGCAGGTATGTCATGCGCTTTCTGGGACGGTCATGGAACCTCTTTTTGGGATGACGCATGACTCTCCCCTTCCCGGCATCGTAGTCATACCACAGGATCTGCTCGTCGGTGAGAGAAATGGGAACGTCGTAGCGTTTTTTCATCTGCTCCACGTACCAGTCGGTATTCAAAAGCGAGAGGTTGACCACGCGCACGTCTCTACGGTAGTTGTATACCTCCTGGAGGCACCATACCGGGAAGGTGTCGTTATCACCTGAGGTAAACAGAATGGAATTCGGTTCGCACGTATCTAAGATATTGGCGGCATAATTATATGGGATATAATTCTCAGAGCGATCACAGGCATGGTAGTTGTGGGCCAGGCTGATCCCCGGCAACAGTACCAGCACCGATGAAGCCACCACGGCTGCTTTCTGACTCCCCGGTCCTGAGGAAGCCAGCTTATCCTTCGTGTACTTCATAACCGCCGCCACGCCAAGTCCCACGGCTATCCCAAAAAATACAAAGGCGGGCGTGAAGAAGTAGTCACGATTGCGAACTTCAAGGTAGGCGTCGGTGGTGCGAGGGTTATATTTGGTGCCGTCCGCAAAATTCATGTACAGAACCAACCCGACAGAGCACACCAACAGCAAAGTCAGAAAAGGTAAACCGACCTGAAGTCGCTTTTTGATGGCAGTGATAAGGCCGATGAGTCCCAGAGCAAAGAAGGGAAAAACAAAAAGCCATCCCCCGGGGGAGTACTGCTCCTCAAAGTACGACCAGAAACCCATGTGCGCATGGCGACCGAGCTGGTTTGACCAGGTGCCGCGACGCTGGAACATGCGATCAACCATTGAGGTTTGTCCATACTGCTTGCGATCCAGATAGTTGAAGAAAGTAGACACACTGCGGGAGGGGTTGTTTTCATCTATTCTCGGGTTTGAGGCGGAACGGATCGGTATAAACAGATGGACCGATATGCCGACAAAAGCGATAAACACAATGGCCAGTCCCGTTTTCCACTGCAGCTTCCAGCCATATTTTTCCGAGAGAACAGCGAGTACGATCAGTAAACCAAAGGCCACCGGGGTTACGATCATGTACTGAGTAAAGGAGAGCATAACTATCGAAACGGAGCCAACGGCAATCACTATAGCCCAGTTGATCTTGCGATACAGTAAAACCAACATCACCGCCGCCGCCAGCGCTGAAACCAGGTAGAATGCTTTGCTGCCGCCTCTGCCGTCAGCAAAGAGGATAATGAGTAGAAGCTCCAAGATGATAAAGCCGCACAGTATCGCCCAGTCTCGCGCCTCTGCCTCTTTGCGGAGTATGAAAAAGAGGGCGCAGGTTGGAACCACCAGAAACACCGTCATGTGAATACTGATCCCTAAAACGGCTAGATAGAACACAAAAATCATGGTCTTGGCAGCCCCCACCGTTCCCCTTTGCTCAAAGTAACGCAGCGTTAGCCAGATGATCATGACCGACAAGGCCAGCGCCAGACCGTACACCTCAGCTTCCACCGAATTGCCCCAGTTGGTTCGGCCAAAGGCCACAAAAAAACCGCCGGCGAGCCCACCGATATAGGCAATGTACCGGTTCAGCCCGGTCTTTGCGCCGGAGTTAAAGAAGTAACCGACCAGCTTCACCGTCAGCAGATAACTGAACATGGCCGTGAAGGCCGAGGAGATTACGGACAGGTAGTTGATCCGGTAAGAAATATCCTCCACAAAGGGAATCAGCGAAGCGAGCCTGCCCAGCAAAACAAACAGCGGCGTCCCCGGGGGGTGGGGAATTCCGAGGATATATGAGCAGGCGATAAACTCACCGCAGTCCCAGAACGAAAGGGAGCGCTGGACGGTAAGTGCATATACTACGAATGAGACTAAAAAAACCAGCGCTGCCAGCAACGCATTGGTTTTGTCGAATCTGTTGCTCGGTCGGTCAATTATGTCAGGCAAGGTCTCCTCCTAAAGTCACAATCGGTCTCTCCGATACTTACAATAGAAAGTGTCGTTACGAATAACAAGAGTGAAAATATAACATCACTCAGCTAAAGCACAACCAATAATTTTACCCCGCCCTTGGCGGGTTGTTTCAAACCGTCTGGAGGAAAAAATGTTTGTTTGGTGCAGTGTCCTGTTTTTCCTGGGGGTTATGGCGTTTCTTGATTCCCTTTTCAACATGGGGGAAATCTTCAGGCAGGTAAACTCTGTCCTGTTCATGTTGATCTCGCTGGCCTTGCTGATCAGAACGACCACCAAGATCAAAGCCAAGAAAATGGAGCAGTATGAAAATCGAATTCTCAACCTTGAGCAGCAGGTCAGGATTCTCAAAGAGGGCAATAAGAAACTGGAAGTTTCGTAAGGCCTACACTTCCCCTTCCAGTTGACGCATCGTCTTGCGTATCTCGGAAATGAAGGGGTAGTTAGGGTATTCTTCCAACAAACGGCGATAGATCGACCTAGCCTGTTCAACTCCGTCGGGTCTGGCCAGGTAAATATCGGCTTTTGTTTTCATTCCATAGGGAAGGTAATACGACTCGGGGAACTCTTCAGCCAACTGCTCAATGAATTCGACAGCCGCCGAGGAGTCGGCACGACTCAAGCTGAGCACAGCCAACTTATACATAGCGACGTCGGCCAGCGCCCGACTCGGATTATTGACAATGAGAAGCAGCTTGGCGGCCGTTGAGTCGGGCATGCGCATCTGCTCAAACAGAAGCGCGTTGGAAAAATCGTACAAAAGTCTGGGGGCTTCTCCGGCTTCTTCGAGCAAAAGCAGGAATTGCAGGGCATCGTTGACATAAAATCCACGGGGGTAGTCAACCAGCAGCTTACGGAAGGCAACCAGGCTCGAATCGAACTGTTTCTCGAAAAAGTGAATCAGGGCCAGGTTGTACTCAACCGCTTCTTTGGCCTCTTCATCCAAACGTCTGGTCAAAAGGTTCTCAAAGGCGTTTCCGGCTTCGTCCAGGATACCCTGGCGGAGATAGCAGTACGGCACGGCCAGTTTGGCATTGAGATAGCCCAGACCGGCGTTGTAGTGGCTGATCACCGAATCAAAGAAGATCAAAGCGCGAGGACAATCATTCAAATGGTTCAGGTAGATGTCACCGATGCTATACAACGCTTCGGCTTTGTCCTGCACACGAGGAAAGGTCGCGAAGACAGTATCGTAGGTTGCAATAGCATCATCGAAACGGCCCAACTGCACTAAGGCGTCGCCGTAAAGAAAGTAGGTCTCCCCTATGATTGGATGATTGTCGTAGCGGCTGAGGATGTGCTCGGCCATGCGCGCCAATTGATGGTACAGCTTTCGCTCCCGGCTGCTGCGCATGAAACTGAGCAGGGAACCGCCCTTCCGTCCTTCCAGTGAATCTTGCATAACGGCGAAGTCGAAGGCCCGGTCAAACCGCTCCGCCTTCAGGTAAAAGGACGACAGAATCTTTGCAGCGCGAACATTGATGTTTATGTCCGTTTGTTCCAGGAGGGACTTTTCAACTTCGGCTGATGATTCCGGGTAGTCAAGAAGCGCCAGCAACTTCTTCTCGGCGTCGCTGGCCGTTTTACCGGAGGTGTCCTCCAGCGCCGCGAAGAACTCCTCTGAGGCCTGTCGATAGTCGTTTTGCCTTTCCAAGATTTCACCCCGATCGAGCGCAAACAGGGCCGAGTCGGCCAACCGTGCTCGGGCGGTATCGATCAGGGCCAGGGCCATGGTCTCAAATCCGTGACCGATCATACTCCGGAGTATTGTGCGGTATCGGGGAACGTCGTTATGTGGTATCAGAGAAACAGCTTTCCCATACGCCGATTCAGCCTCTTCCAACCGTGCCTGCTTGGCCAGAATCTCGGCTAAACGGAGCCGATTGACATAGCTCTCAGGGTCACGCTCAACAAGGCGTCGGTTGAGCGCCTCCGCTTTGAGCAGATACCCCAGGCGGTTGTAGCAGATGAAAAGTAGATTTACCACGACCGGGTTTTCCCTGTCCTGCTCGTAGATCGTTTCCAGCAGAGCCGAAGCCCCCTCGTAATCCTTTTTCTTTATTAACTTCCGGGCTATAAGAACCTTCTGCTCCACCTCGGAATCAGGCGTTTGCTTGATCAATTCGACTTCAAGCACCCTGACTTTTTGTGTTTCCTCGGCGTTTGCGACAGGCGTGTATGCTATGAACAGGCCCGACAGAAGTAATAATAAAAGAAGCTTGCTTCTCATTGGGAGGGCGATTCTACCGGTTGGCTGAGGTTGTTGAGAGCCGATTCCGCCTGCAAAAGAGCCTTAAAATAGGCCTTAATTTGCTCTTCATACTGCGGGGGATAGTTGTCGCCAAGAAACCGACGCAATCTGTCCTCCAGATTAACCCGGTCGCTAAAGATGTCGGTCGGAAGTGCGGGAGGGACAAAGTAGGGTTGTTCCTCAGCGGTGGTGGCGCGGCGCTGTTCGGAAAAGTCCTTTCTTTGCAGCGAGCGAGCAGCCTGCAGCATACGGGAGTATATCCGGAGCTGTCTCTGCGCGGTTTCTTCTCCGATTTCGCCGTCAGCGAGATCCTCTTCTACCCCTTTCATTTCCTTAGCGATATCGTCAAGACGCCCTAAGATCTGACGTGAGTTGCCGAACTCAGCGTTGAGCTCCTCAAGAGACTTTCGGATTGACCCCTGCTCACCGGCAAGTCGCTGCAGTTCCTGTCGGAACTTTGGCACCCCGTTGGGATTAAGACTTGGATTGTCACACTGATTGCTCGGATTATTACACTGCTTGGTCTTCTGGTTTAGCTGATTTTGCTTGTTGCACAGCGACTGCAACTTCGACAGACTCTTGTCGCAATTTCCTCCTTTGTTGCACTGCTTCTGTTGGTCGAGCGATTCCATCATACGGATAGCGGCGCGGTTCAGATTGACCATCGCCTCCCGCTGGTTGCGTATCGCCGGAGCGCCTTGCTTGCAGTCGAAGCCCTCCATTGCCTGTTCCATATTCGAGATGGCGTCGGTCACCAGCTTCTGAAGCTCGGCGGCGATAAAGGGTGACTGTTTACCCAGCTCGGTAATTCTGTTTTTCAGGCCGCTGCAAGAGGAGGCTAGGTCTTGCTGAGTTGCAGCCATCTCACGCAGAACAACTGAACGCGGATCAACGGCTGCTGCCCGCTGCAAAAGGTCTTCCTGCTTATGTGAAAGGTAGTTGGCATCATCGATTGCCATCCGCATCGCTTTTTGAATTTCATCCTCCTGACCACCTTTCAGCGCCAGAAGCTGCTGCTGCATCTGATCCAGCATCTCCGACAGCTTGGAAAGAGCAGTCTTGCCTTGCTTTCCAGCTTCACTTTTCTGCTTGTCCGAAAGCGCCTGGGACATATTTCCCATGTTCTGGTCGGCGTCGGTTTTCTCGATTGCGTCACGGAACGTTTGAACTTCAGGGGAGGTCTCCATTGAGGCTTCTTTGGCCAGCTCGGCCAGTTCCTCCGTTTCCTTTTTCAAATCTTCAAGCGAGGAGCGAAGCTCGTCTTCCGGTTCCGCCAGAGGGGGGAGACCCTCCTTGGGGGACGATTGGGTTTTTTCATTCATCTCTTGCTGACCTTCGACGAGTTGCTCAGCCTTGCGAACCATGGCTTCCATCTTCTGTTCAAGCTGCATCTTTTTCAGAAGGGCCAGAGTCCGCTCCAGCCGTTTGAGAAGCTCCTCCTGCGACATCTCAAAATCGTTCATTGCCTTCTGAAGCTCGGCGGGGTCCATGTTCTTAAGCGCTTCCATCAGCCGGCGCTGGGCTTCTTTCATTTCCGGGGTAGCGACTTCTTCAAACAACTTCTGGATCTGGGCCAACTTCTCCATAATCTCGCGGCTCATCAAGGAGTTCTCCGCCAGTTTGTCGACCGAGTTTTCCATCTGCCGGGCCATCTCTTCGATCTTGTCGACCAGCTCCATGTTCTTGTCGGCAATCGATTCCAGCTCTTTCTGGTGCTGCCACTCAGCCTTCTGGGCCTCCTTGCTCTGCGCCTTGATCTTGCGGGCGACGTTTTTCAACCGCTGCGCAAGTTCCTTGCCCTGCCGGTATAGCTGCTCGGTGCGGGTAATCCGCTGGGAACTCTCTGCCTCCACTTCCGCAATCAGTTCGTCAAGCGAAGGCAGCCGCGCGATATACTGCCTTGAGCGAGTCAGTTTAGGGCCGGAGATTTTGTCGTTGTCGGCAACCTCGAAGTAGTACACGACATAGTCGCCGGGATACAGGTTAAGCTGGTCCATATCCCAGTTGAACTCAACGTCCCCTTCCGTCTTGATCCGGTCGGAAAAGTGCAGCACCGCCACATTTTCTTCCGACTGCCGGCCGCGTGACACCACGCTGTACTTCAATACCAGCGAGGTGAACCCGAAGTCGTCAAAAATACGCACCATCAACGGCAGCACCATCTCATCGTTAAGATTGACGTTGTAGCCGGGGCGAAGGACGTCAATTGACGGGTACTCATCCGGCACCGCCGTGATATAGTACTCAATCGGGTCGGGGTTCTGTTCCCCCAGGTGATCGACCAGCCGGATGTGATAGGACCGCGATTTCTCAACCAGCAAGCTGGACTGAAGCAGCAAGCTGGTCTCTGCACTTTTGCCGACAATCTTCAGAGGAGTGCGACTTGTGTCCGCGAATACCAGTTCCGCCTGTTGAACCGGCAGATTGGTTTCGACTTCCATATTCACCCGGCTTCCGACCAGTGCGGAAAAGGAGCCGTTGTTTTCATCAATGACTGTTGGGGGAAGCTCGGTATAGTCAGGATAAAAGATCGACAGCTTGATACCGATCACCCGTGGGCGGTCGACGACGTCGATTTTCTGGACCTCGGTTTTGACCCGCCCGGCCTCGACATAGTAATCAAACGACCTGCTGATTTGCCGCAAGGTAATGCCAACCGTGACGGAGTCGCCGCTGTCGGTTAAGAAGCTCTTCTTCGTCCTTAAATCAGCCTCCGACCGTTGCCAGCTTCCGCCGACTAAGCGATGATAGATAGTCGCCTTCTTTGGGAGCCGGTCTCCAAAAATGGCGGCGCCGATCTCGATGTCGCGATACTTGACCCACTCGGTCGAGCCGGGAGTCGGGACCACTTTGTAGCCTAACGGCGGGGCGATCTCCGTGGTCGGGTGGGAATAAACCTCGTAGGAGTAGCTGAACAGGCCGGGCATCGCCATCACCAGCACCGCCGCCAGGGCTCCGGCAAGGAGAAACAAGCGCCCGGTTTTTAATAGCGGGTGGAACGTTAGAACTTCATTGAAATTGACCAGCCCGGCTTTTTGCAGGGCCTGTTTTTCAGTTAAAGCCATCAACTCAGCAGAATAACCAGGCGTCGCCTGCATCCGGGCAAACTGGATAGCGGCAATCAAGCGGCCTTTGAGATCGGGGTACTTGCTTTCAAGCCGCACTGCCACAGTCTCGACGTTGCCATCAAACAAGCGTGCCATAGCAAAGCGCGTGAAGAAGAAAAGAGACAAGATTCCAGATAAAAGTAGCAACGCTACTTTCAGCCAGACGGGGAGGATAATAACGTTGGCCAAAAAAGAAAGGCCAACCGAGGTGAGAATGACCACTGAGGTGGTAGCCAACAACCCCGCCAAAAAGAGAACGACCCGTTGCTTCAGCAGCACGCTTTTGAGTCTTCTGAATAACACTAAGCGGGAGTTTATTTTTTTCATGGTCTCAACCTCGGTGACTTGTTTGTTGCCTACGGCGTTCCCTACTCCCTATCGACCGCCGGTGAAAAAGCAGGTACCAATACTTAATATAACTATAACAGAGCGTACGTCAAGATGTTTACGCCCATTTTCAAGGCTTCCATCCTTTTTTCCGGAGGGTCATTATGCACCTGGGGGTCTTCCCAGCCGTCGCCGATATCGGACTCCACCAGAAAATACAGAACCACCCGGCCGTTCAGGATTATGGCATATCCCCGCGGCGCCTTCTTGTCATGCTCGTGGATTTTCGGCGGGCCATTGGAAAAATCATAAAAGCAGTTGTATATGGGATGGTCAAAGGGTAGCTCGACCACCTCCCTCTCCGGGAAAAGGGAGGCCATTTCCTTGCGAAAAGTGCGGTCCATGCCGTACGAATCATTGACAAACAGAAAGCCTCCGCCCGCCAGATATTGACGCAACCGTTCCTTCTCTTCGGTGGAGAAGCGTATCACCCCATGGCCGGTTGCAAACAAGAACGGGTATCTGAACAGCTCGGCATCCATGATCGTCACCTGCCGCTCGATAGTGTCGACCGGGAAATCGGTGTTGTCCCGTAGGAACTTAAGCAGGTTCGGCACCGCTGAGCCACCCCAGTACCAGTCCCCGCCGCCGGAGTAGTGCAGGCGGGCAACCTTGATCGCCGACGGATTAGGATCGGTCGCCTCTTTTGGCTGATACTCAGACCTATCGGGCTGTCGGCTTGGCAGGTCTCTCTGCGCCAGCCCGCTCAGCGGCAGCAATAGCAGCACGGCGATACTTAGAGCGACTATTCTGGGTACACTTCTCAGCATATTATAATATACAAGCGAAGTCCGATTCTTGATCACAAAAAATCCGTGAACGCTCCATTAGTGGACAGCCATTCTAGAGCACATACATCAAGTACCAAAAAAACTGAAAATTCTGAAAAAAGTGCTTGCGCAATTGAAAAAACTATTATAATGTTGGTAAATGTCGAAACAGAAACTTTAGTAAATGGAGAACAAAACAATGAGAGAAGAACCAGAAATCAAAGCAATGGGCATTGTATATGATGCAATGAAAGAGTTATCAGATGATAGTAAATTACGTATTGTAAACTGGCTAACTGCTAAGTTCGCATTAACCAAGCCCTTAACTACGCACAAGAAACAACCAGAGGAATTAAATGATGGTTCATATAAGGGAACCGACATTAATTCGATTGATTCTATTGAAGACCTATTTTCGCACATCGATCCTAAGGGGATTTCTGAGAAGGTCCTTGTCGTCTCATCGTTTCTGCAAGTGAAGGATCAAAAAACTGATCTGACTGGTAGGGAGATAAATCAAGATTTAAGAAACCTAGGGCATGGGGTCAAGAACATAACTAATGCTATTCAATCGCTTATAGACAGGACACCTAAATTAATGATCCAGACACGCAAAGCTGGGACTACTAAACAAGCGCAAAAGAAATATAAAGTTACTACCGAAGGTCTGAAAGTCGTTAGGGAGATGCTTCAAACCAAGGAGGAAACGCAGAAATGAATCCTGGGAACTTGATAGACGCCCTCTCAAGCCAGTTAGACAATTCGCTGGCCATAGATATAGTCAACGAGTTCATCGCGATTCGTATTGATTGTTCCACTGGTACACTGGAACGAGCGGCTCCAGGAAAGTTTATAGAGACAGTAGTCCAAGTTCTTCAGTATTTAGAAACAGGGAACTATGACGAAAAGCCCAGCGTCGATCAGTATTTGAAGAATCTTGAATCCAAACAGACCGTGTTAAGTGATGACCTAAGAATCTGTTGTTCTCGCATAGCTCGATCGTGTTATACGTTGAGGAATAAGCGTAACATCGCCCACAAAGGTGGAGTGAATCCGAGTATTTACGACCTAAGGTATCTGTACGCTGGCGCACAGTGGATTCTCTCAGAGCTGATTCGTAGCATCGTGACTCAGGATATGAATACAGCAGGGAGGATAATTGATTTCATTCAGATCCCCATTTCTTCATTGGTAGAAGATTTTGGAGATAGAAAACTTGTTTATGGGAGTTTTACAGTAGAAGAGGAAGCTTTGGTGCTCTTGCACAGCTACTTTCCCGATTTCGTGGAACTTAAGGTCATACAGCTTTCACTGGATCGCCGTTCTAAGTCAGCGATTTCTAATTCATTGAAAAATCTTTGGATAAAGAAATTGATTCACAGGGATTCTCATGGTTATAGATTAACTCAAGTGGGATATCAACAGGCAATTGACATTGTGAAAACTGAACTTCGATATACCCACTCAGTAGCTTGAAAGTATTTGTCCCGTACGCGGCGTAGGCCCCCGTGCGCCGCGTCACACTTCCTCGTCCCGCCGCTTAAGACCTTGTCCATATCCTCAAACCTACCTACAAGTTTTCTACAAGTCTAAAGTAGTGTATTGAGCCTACCCCGATTACAGAAGGGGTATTGTGGCTACGTTTATGCAATGCCGGCGAGGTTTAACCTTTTGACAAATGGTATGGGAAATAGCAGGACAAATTCGCAGATCGGGTACCGATCCGCTGCTGTCAGACGCCAGTGGTTGGGCGAAACCAGACATTATGCGCAGTCAGGAATCCCTTCCTGACTGTACTAATGTAGCCATCACGAAAGGGTTCATGACGGCGCAAGAACACCTGTTGCTGATAAAAGTGTCTGCGATAAAAAAACTCTTTTTGCGAAACAAACCCATTTCGCCGTAACTCGCACGCCGCCATAGAGTTATGGGGAATTGGTCGGGTCGGCCGACTTCAGCCCGCTAATACCCTATCGGGTAGGATTTGAATCCTTCGCCTGTGCGGTAGGTGAAGACCTCAGCGCCGCAGAATTCAACTTCATCCCCCTTTCGTCGGTTAAGCCATCCCCCGGTGTTGTAGAGCATTACCTTGGGTAACTCCGGAATGCCGAAGTTTTCGGTGTTGAGGTTGCCGGCGCCCCATGGGACGGGATCGTGGGTGTGCCCAAAGAGAACAGTCTGGGGATCGGGGATGGCCTGGTCGAATTTCTCATTTATAGTGCGAATTTCGCGGCAACTGGCCTTGAAATAGTCGGCAAAGCGGCACTGGACTTCTTTCTTCTTCATGAACTCTTTGTTGTAGCGGGTATCTTTGTATTTGCCAAGCTCATGTTTCAACAATTGCTTTGCGATTCCGGCAACGACATCGGCGCCCCACTCCCGGGGGTTTAACCAATGATAGGGAGTCAGAGTATCAATCGCATCATCCAGCCGATCAAGGAAATCCTTTATGTCATCGCATCTTCTGTCCTTAACATCCCGTTGCACCTTTTGAACGACCCTGGTGAGCGGCCCGGCCTGTCCCACTCCTGAGCAGGCCAGTTGACACAGTGGGAAATTCATCGACACCATTTCCTTGATCGTAAGACTGTCCGGATTCGCTATGTCGAGCTTGTCTCCAAAAGCCAGCCGGGCAATTTCCCCCAGCACTTCCCAGTAGAGTTCCAGGTAGTGCCCATGAGTGATGAGGACCGAGCCCTCGTCGGTGACTATGTATATGTTGGGATACGCAAAGATAAACTTCGTCGGTTCGCTCTGATGACCTTTAGCGGATGTAGTTATGGAATCCAGAAACAAGCTGCCGAATGATGACTCTTCCGGGTTTGACTTTTTCGTCAGGCCGGGATAAAGTCTGAAGCCTTGATCGGGGCTACCAAAGCGATCATCAATCACGCCGGGGACGGACATACGGAAGGGCCTGACATCGTCTCCCTCCTTTATCTGACATATAACGTTGACTTCGTATTCAATCGTGTGCCACAAATCAAAATCGTGATTGCCGGGAATGTAAATCACCTTCCTGGCGATCTTGTCCTTTTGGATTTGACGGAAAAAGACCCGAGCCGCCGGGTACACGTCATCGTAATTCTCGATGGAAAAATCCAGGATATCTCCAAGCAGAATCAGGTAATCATTTCGCTCTCCTGCGCGCTCCTTAAACTCGTCGTAGCGCGGGCCAATCTCCGGGACATTACCCTTGCAACTCACCAGAGTGCCCTCACGGTCACCGAAGTGGGTATCAGAAATGATCACGAAACGCATGGTTCACTATCTCTCTATATAAGATTGTTGCACGCCCTACAAGATCGGTAACGTTGGCTAACCTCATCGGCGCTCACCATCGACCATCGCAATGTGGGGCAAAACCCTTTAGCGGTTTTGCCGATTGTGGCAGAAGCACTCCGGCTTCTGCCCTACAAGTTTCTATCAGTTATACGAATAAGTGAGGAGTGTGGCAACAGAAAACTGAAGAGTCATTTCGTGACCCCGGCGGACCGGGAATATGCTTGACAACTGGTCGAGAACGTAGTATACTTAAATAAATAGGTACATGTTTAATGTCTGACCCCGTCGCTTGGAGGTTCAATCAGGATGAGGTGTTCCATCCCATCCGTGTTTACACCGGGTTGGACTTCCCCCGAAAAAGTAGACACTCAGTTAAGTTAGGGTAGCCGTCCGTTCGAAGTCAACCGGGCTTTGGTAGCCCAGGGTTGAATGACGGCGTTCCCGACTATAAAACACCTCAATACACTCAAAGATCTTCACTTTCGCCTCTACCCGAGTTATGAATCGCTACACTAGGTGGTCTGCCTCTTTGCGGGAAGTGCAACATTATTTGGCCAAAATCTCAGTCAACTGACGAGCAGTGCTGGATACTAACGTGTCCAGGAAAGTGTTACGAAATTCGTCCAGAAAGGGGAACGTGTTTCCGAAGCTACGCGGCAGCATCCCGAACAACCCAGTTGATGAAATCGTCTCGTAGCCCCGCTTAGTTTCGAAGGCCCCGGATGATTCCAGGTCTTTTTCTTTTGACGGATGGGAGTGTGGGGCGTATGTTACATATTGTTGCACGGTTCTAGTATGATCAGAAGATGGCAGGGCCGCTGAAGGGTCCTGCCTTACGAGACTGTAGGTGGTTCATGAGAAAGCACTCCATACGCAAATGGATCCACTTCGACAGAAGTGACATAGCTCTTATAGCCATCCTCATAGCTGCCGGAATTGCAAGGTTCTGGGCGCTGGACTTTGGGCTTCCCCACACCTTGTGCCGGCCGGATGAATCGCGCATCGTAAACATTGCTGTCAAGTTTGGCGGCGGGGACCTTAACCCGCATTTTTTCAGCTATCCCTCGCTTTATCCTTACACCCTGTTTGTACTTTTCAGCCTGTACTATGTCGTAGGAATGATTCTGGGGACATTCTCATCCGTCTCAGACCTCATACTGGAGTTTGCAACGGACCCCTCAAGCTTTTACCTGATCGATAGAATCGTTGTCGCTACTCTGGGCACAGCTACAGTGTATACCGTGTACAGAGTAGCCCTGACGCTCTTCACCAAGAGGATCGCCTTGGTATCCTCCTTTTTCCTGGCGCTCGCATATTTGCATGCGCGGGATTCTCATTTCGGGGTCACTGATGTTCCCATGACGTTCTTGATTATGTGTTCCCTGTTGTTCATACTGAAGTGCAGAAACACACATTCAATGAAAGGCTATGCACTCGCGGGAGTATTCGCAGGTTTGGCGGCCTCAACCAAATACACCGGACTGCTACTTTTTATACCCATGAGCATCGTTCATTTTTACAATGTTTCCACTGAAAACGGGAGAAAAATCAGGTGCCTGCTGGACAGGCGCATCATCGTTTTCGGGATGGCTCTTGTGACCGCCTTTCTAATCGGTACTCCGTTCGCAGTGTTAGACTTTTCGAGTTTCCTGTCCGATTTTCTATATGAAATGAATCATCTGGGTCACGGGCATCGGAACATAATCCTTGACCGGGGATGGTGGTACCATCTGCGTTTTTCCTTGTACTACGGCTTAGGCTGGCCCCTTCTTCTTGTTTCCACAGTGGGTATGCTGGTCATGGCCCGGACCAACTTGAAAAATGCGCTAATTCTATGCTCGTTCCCCCTCATTTATTACCTCTGTGCGGGCAAGGGATATACGGTTTTTGTCAGATACGTAGTCCCGCTGGTACCATTTCTCTGTATAACCGCCGCGGTAAGTACGATTCACGTAGCGGGCTTGATTAATGATCGTCTGTCGCCACGAGTGAAAACCGTCCTGGTTTGTTTATTGGCAGCAATAATTGTAGCTCCGTCCGCACGCCGGATCATTATGTTTGACTCTCTGTTAGCTCACAAGGATAATCGTCTCATTGCTGCTGAGTGGGTGCATGCAAACATACCCAGAGGAAGCTCTCTCTATCAGTCGTGCTCAGACGCTGGGAAGCTTCAGCTAAATCCAGGACAGTTTTTCATAGAAAAGTGCCAAAATTATGAAGCTATGATTACCGACGGGCTTAAGGATGAAACCATAAGATCGATGATGCCGAAATCGATTGAATATCTGAAAACGAAAATGGCGTACCAGGAGTGGACTTGTGATAACGAAGGGGGCGAGTTTAAGTTCAAGGGTCAGGGAGAGGGCGCCTTACCTGATTATATTATTGCCGAGCAATCCCCTCTGCGGGATTATAGTAGGCCCCCCCTGGAGGTATCAGAGTTGTTGACAACCTCGTACAAACTGCTGAAGACCTTTTATGCCATTGACATTGGCGAGGAAGAGAACGTGTTCGATCAGCAGGACCTCTTTTACGTTCCTTTTGCCGGATTCAAAAACGTTGAGAGGCCGGGGCCGAATATTTTCATCTATGCAAAAGAACCCGGCAACTATTGATGCCTGCATAATAAATGTCCTATATTCTGGCGTTCAAGCAAGGCTAAGCTTGAAAACCTTGAATGGGCTGACATAAATTTTGACCGTCGCAAGGTCAGTATATGGTGCAAGGAATCTTGGTAGCCTAAGAAGGGTGAGCGCGAGATCCCCATGAACGACGCGCTCTATATACTTTTCCAGAGCCTCAGGCAGGATAACGCAGCAACGCGCCGGAGCAAGTATGTCTTCTGTGCGAAGGATGGTGGTAAGCTCAGGACAAAACTCAGAGAAAAGTTGATCAAGATCGGTCAACAGGCTGGGATTGAGGACCTAACCAGACTCTATACCCTCCGCTATACCTTTGCCAGCCGCCTGGTGATGCAAGATGTTGACCCGCCAACCGTGATGAAACCGAAGGTACACGCTGACGTTCAGACAACAATGATCTATGCCCCCCTGGCACCAGACCACTTAGTTTAGGCAGTCAACAGGTCGTCTTTTCTGTAGGTCACTCTCACCGCGTGTGCCCCAACCTCCGGTTGACACCTTTGGTGCTTAGCACATATATTGTAGGCCAGTATGAAGAATCGGAGATTAAGAGCCGATACCAATCTGGATCGCTCCAAGCAGCCCGCAGACTTCCGGGCCCTATCCAACCGGATACTGGAACGGGCCAACAGCGGCATTCCGCGTGCACAATTTCTTAAAGAAGTGTCGCAGATGTTGATCGAATTCATCGGTTGTGATGTGGTTAGACTGATGCTGAGTGATCGCGGCCGGCGTTACCGCTGTGAGCTCACCGGCGATGTAAACCAGCCTTTCCGATTTGAAATAGCACCTAATCCTAAGAGCAGAAACACCGAAATCATTTGGAGTTCAGACAAAAATGAAGCTCTGGAGCAATTGTGCCGCGATATAATAGATATGCGAGTCGATTTATCGGCGCCCTGGTTTACCCATAATGGTAGCTTGTGGACCGGCGACATAAGTTCGCTCTCGATTGCAGGTTTGCACGAATCGGGCCTGGACAGTGGGCCGGGCATACAAATCGACCAGGGCTGCCGTTCTCTTGCCTTAATTCCAATTGAGGCAGGTCAGGAACGTATTGGCCTGTTGCAGTTGGAGTCAATGGAGAAGAGCCTTTTTGTCGAACGAGAGATCGAAGCCTGCGAACGCCTGGCTCAGACTCTTGGAATCGCTCTGGTTCACCGGCGCCTGCAGGTAGCATTGCGGGAACGGGTCAAGGAGCTAACCTGTCTTTACGGTATTGCCAAGCTGGTGGCACAGCCGGAAATCTCTTTGGATGAAGTATTGCAGAAAACGGTGGAGCTGCTCCCGCCTGGTTGGCTTTATCCCGACGTCTGCTGCGCCCGGATTGTTTTGGATGAGCGCGCCTACGCTACCAGAGGCTTCAGGAAACCAGTCCACAGCATAAGAGCCGATATCGTTGTACATGGGAAAAAGCGAGGCTTTGTCGAGGTCGGTTATATCTGGGAAAAGCCGCTGCTTGACGAAGGTCCCTTCTTAAACGAAGAGCGCAATCTTATCGACGCCATCGCCCGCGAGGTATCGATCATTGTCGAACAGGAACAGGCTGAAGATGAAAAACTGAAGTTACAGGAACAACTGCGACATGCCGACCGTCTGGCGACGATCGGCCAGCTTGGAGCCGGGCTGGCGCACGAACTGAACGAGCCGCTGGCCAATATTCTCGGGTTTGCCCAACTAGCAACCAAGGATCATGGCTTGGCCGGCCAGACCAAGCAGGACATAGGAAAGATAGTCTCCGCCGCTTTGCATGCTCGTGAGGTGATAGGCAAACTCCTGGTATTTGCCAGGGAAACCACTCCAGAGAAAACCCGGACAAACCTTAACAGCCTGGTTGAAGATGGGCTACATTTTCTGCAGTCCAGGTGCGCCAAAGCAGGGATCGAGCTGTTGCGTAACCTGTCGGAGGGGCTGCCCGAGATCACAACCGACCGTTCGCAACTGCTTCAGGTGCTGACCAACCTAGTCGTCAATTCGGTGCAAGCGATGCCTCAGGGCGGCCGCCTAACAATCAGCACCTCCTTCAGCGATGGTCATGTGTTGCTGACCGTGGAAGACACTGGCACCGGTATGAGCGACGAAGTAATGAAAAATATCTTTAACCCGTTTTTCACAACAAAGGACGTTGACGAAGGAACGGGCCTAGGCTTGTCTGTTGTTCATGGCATTGTCACCTCTCACGGAGGAACAATTGAGGTCGAAAGCGAAGTTGGTCGGGGAACAAAGTTCACGGTTCGACTACCGGTGCAAGCGGCGCCGAGCGAAAAAGGAATCAGGAATGGCTGAACCTGGGAAAAAGGAACGCATACTGGTGGTGGATGACGCCCCGGAGACGCTGGAGGTACTTCAGAGAAACCTGGCCTCAAAAGGTTACCAGGTATATACGGCGTCGGGAGTGGAGGAAGCGCTCCGGGTTCTCGACACGGAAGCAATCGACCTCGTTATCACGGATTACAAAATGCCGCGCGTCAGTGGCTTGGATCTGATCAGACATGTTCGCGAGAACTTCAAGGACGCCGAGGTCATGATGATCACCGGCTACGCTTCGATTGGTGGGGCGGTTGAGGCCGTGAAATACGGGGCGGAGGATTATCTGGCCAAGCCGTTCACTGACGAGGAGCTTTTCAGCGCTGTTAAGCACGCCTTCGATAAGCTCCACACCCGACGTGCCGCACGGGCTCGGTCAGACAAAAAGGTCCCGGAGTCATATGGTATCCTTGGTGAGTCGGAAGCGATACAGAATGTCTTCAGTGCGATTGGCAAAGCTTCCACGACAGCCGCGACCGTTCTAATAACGGGAGAGAGCGGAACCGGAAAGGAGCTTGTGGCGCGAGCCATTCACTACAGCAGTCCCCGGGCATCAGCCCCATTTGTCCCCGTCAACTGTGGTGGCATCCCCGAAGGTTTGCTGGAAAGCGAACTCTTCGGGCATGTGAAGGGAGCCTTCACTGGTGCGACCGAAACCCGCGCCGGCTTTTTTCAAACCGCCGATGGCGGCACGATCTTTCTTGACGAAATCAGTGAAACCAGTCTCGCTATGCAGGTCAAGTTGCTTCGAGTTCTTCAGGATAAAGAGGTCGGCATGGTTGGTGATGCACGTACGCGAAAGGTCGACGTGCGCATAGTAGCGGCCACTAACAAGGATTTGCGGAATTTGGTAAAAAAAGAACTTTTTCGTGAGGACCTCTTTTTCCGTCTGAGTGTCATAACCATCACCGTCCCACCTCTTAGTGAGAGAGGGAATGACATTCTGATTTTAGCCCATTACTTCGTTAGTAAATTCGCCCAGGAGACGGGTAAATCACCCATTCGTTTTTCCGACAATGCTCTGAAATCCCTAAAAAACTATGACTGGCCCGGAAACGTGAGGGAGCTGGAAAATGTCGTCCAGCGAATAGTAGTCATGACTGACAGCGACGTCGTTGATGCACCCGATCTGCCTTCGTTGATGCGGTTTTCAGCCCCGCGCCCGAAGCGGCTCCATCGAACATTGGCCGAAGTAGAGAAAGAGCATATCCGCAATGTCCTGGCTAGTGTCGATGGTAACAAGACTCGCGCGGCCGAGATACTTGGTATCGATCGCAAGACCCTCAGAGAGAAACTGAAAGAGGATAAGACCTCCTAAGCATAGCCAACTACTGACCGGGGAGTTTCTCTCCGGTGGTGCTAATTTCCCCGCTTTTGTCCCCACCGTAAGGAACTTGATGGCCTCCTACGGCTATAGTCTTCAAAAAATGCAGACTGTTATCCAGTTACTGATCGCATTGCCGGACAAGCAGATAGCTCACTGCGTTCACTGACCTTCCCGACCGAGGAGATACTCCGCACCCCGGTTCGCATGCGATGGCACACTCGTTGCTCTGCCCGTGAGTGCGGGTGCCAACAGATAGCAGCTACCCGCAAGAAAGGAAATGTTCAATAGGGAACACATATGATGGTAATTGGCGTAACGCAAGATGCACTAGTGGAGGACCTCACTATGTCAGCAACGAAACTGTTCGTCGGACTCTGTGCGACCTGCAACAACGCTGAAAGCTGCATTTACCGCAAACGTCGCGGGACAGACGCCATATACTGCGAAATGTTTGACGGTTATGCACCTCCTAACGGTAGAGGTGTCGCTCCTGTCGTCATGGTGACACCGGACACTGCGGAATCTGGAGAGTTCAAAGGTCTTTGTGTGAATTGTGCACATCGCGATACCTGCAAGCTCCCCAGGCCGAAAGGTGGAGTCTGGCATTGCGAGGAATACGAATAGCGTTTGCAGGTGGAAGGGAGAAATGACTGCTGACGAAATATCGACAATTGTAGAGAAGAACGGCTCCACAAAGGGAGGTCTTATCTCTATCCTCGAGGAGATACAGGCCAGGTACAGCTATCTTCCCGAAGACGTCCTGAGGGCTGTCGCCGAAGAGACCGGTCGCTCGCTGGTTGACATTTACGGCGTGGCGACGTTTTACAGAGCGTTCAGTCTCAAGCCGCGTGGGAAACATCTCGTTTCGGTATGCTTGGGAACGGCCTGTCACGTACGCGGCGGGCCGGCGATTGCGGAAGAGGTTCAGCGGCAATTGGGAATCAAGGCCGGCGAGACAACAGCGGACAAGGAATTCACGCTGGAAACGGTCAACTGCCTGGGCGCTTGCGCCCTCGGCCCCGTGGTTGTCGCGGACGGACACTACTTTCCCAGTGTCAATACGTCGATGATCAAGGATATCCTTGATGAGGTTCGTACCGGTCTCGATAAGATCGAGATCGAAACTGATCAGCGTGTGTTCCCACTCGAGGTCAGTTGCGCCCGCTGCAACCACAGCCTGATGGACCCCCGGCACGTAATCGACGGCCACCCGCCCGTTCGGGTGACGGTCTCTTTCGGCAACAAGCATGGCTGGATGATGCTATCCAGTCTTTACGGAAGCTATGAGGTGTCCTCGGAGTATGAAATACCTCCCGATACCATTGTCCACATGTTTTGTCCTCACTGCCACGCTGAGCTGATCGGCAGTTCAAAGTGCGGCGAGTGTGGCGCGCCGATGGTGCCGATGATCGTTCGCGGAGGAGGCGTGGTCCAGATCTGCTCCCGCCGCGGCTGCAAAGGCCACATGCTGGACTTGGGTGGCGTCACATTGGATTAACGGTTGGTTGCAGTCTGCTATGAGGAGAGATCGCTAGATGAGGAAGCTTTCGACAGTTAAGGAATTCCGCGATTTTCGCCATCTTATTGTGAGCGAAAGAAAAGCCCAGCAAGACAAACCCACTTTAGTCATTAGCGCCGACACAGGAGGGCAGGCTAGCGGTGTCAATGACATAATAAGACTTGTCAAACGATACATCGTGGAGAGAAGTCTCCAACAGAGAATTGCGCTGAGAATTACCGGCTGTCATGGGTTTTGCGAGATGAACCCATATATTCTAGTCGAGCCCGGCGGGCATTTTTACCCTAAGCTCAAAACAGAAGACGTTCCCAGAGTGGTAGAAGCGGCGGTGGGCGGTTTCGTGGACGAAGGTTTGATCTATAAAGAGCCGCGCGAACAAAAGAGTTATCCTTGCCAAGGCGATGTTCCTTTCTTCAAGAAGCAAACGCGTACTATCATGGGTGAGAATCAGAAGCTGGACCCTATACGAATTATCAATTACATTGAACAGGGCGGGTACGCAGGGGCGGAGAAAGTTCTGACTAATCCTGATCCTGAGTGGATCATCAGCGAGGTGCAGAAATCAGGCCTTAGAGGTCGCGGTGGCGCCGGGTTTCCCACCGGCAAAAAGTGGGAGTTGGCCCGGGCTTCCGGTAACGGACATGAACAAAAGTACATTATTTGCAATGCCGACGAGGGTGATCCCGGCGCATACATGGACCGTGCGGTCTTGGAAGGCAACCCACATGCCATCATCGAGGGAATGCTTATAGCCGGAATTGCCATAGGAGCCACCCAGGGTATCATCTATGTCCGAGGTGAATACCCGCTGGCCATCAAACATACCCTGATCGCTTTGCGTCAGGCGCGAGACGGCGGCCTTTTGGGAAAGAGCATTCTTGGCACTGGCATTGATTTCGATATCGATATCGTCCGCGGCGCTGGTGCTTTTGTCTGCGGAGAAGAAACGGCCCTGATCAGGTCCGTCGAAGGCCTCATAGGTGAACCTCGCCAGCGGCCTCCGTATCCTATCGAAAAGGGACTCTGGGGCCATCCCACCTGCATCAACAACGTGGAGACGCTGGCGAACATCCACGTTATTATCGACCGCGGAGCGGAGGAGTACGCCAGGGTGGGCGTGCCCGGCAATACCGGAACGAAGATATTCTCGCTGGTGGGGAAGATTAAAAACACCGGTCTGGTTGAAGTGCCGCTGGGTATGAAGATCAGCGAAGTCGTCTATGATATTGGCGGCGGCCCGGTTGGCAAAGCCAAGATCAAGGCGGTCCAGACGGGCGGTCCGTCCGGCGGCTGTATCCCGGCCAGCATGTTTGATCTACCCATCGACTACGAAAGTCTGGTCAAGGCAGGATCGATGATGGGCTCCGGCGGTATGATCGTCATGGACGAAAACACCTGCATGGTCGACGTGGCCAGGTACTTCATGAACTTTCTCAAAGACGAGTCCTGCGGCAAGTGCTTCACCTGCCGAAAGGGCACCCAGCGCATGTTCGAAATCCTCGATGATATTTCCAAAGGTCAAGCAACGATGGAGGACGTTGACCTTTTGGAGGAACTGGCGCTGGTAGTCAAAGATACCACCATGTGTGGGTTAGGACAAACGGCATCCAATCCGGTTCTCAGCACCCTGCGCTATTTCCGCAATGAGTACGAGCGGCATATCAAGGATAAAAGATGCGATGCTTTCGTCTGTAAGGAACTGGTGGGAGCCCCCTGCCAGTCCGCATGTCCGCTTGGCACTGAGGCCTGGCGCTACGTCGCTCACATCGCGCGTGGCGAATATGAAGACGCCTACCGGGCTATCCGTGAACCCAATCCGTTCCCTTCAGTATGCGCTCGGGTCTGTCATCACCCCTGCGAGGAACGGTGTCGCGCCGGAACCAGCGGAGGCAGCGCTATCGCTATTCGCGCCCTTAAACGCTTCATTACTGATCGCTTTGACCCGTCGGTATACAAACCGGAAAGAGTAGCATGGGGTAATGGCAAGTCTCCCCGGGTAGCGGTAATCGGCTCCGGTCCCGCCGGTCTTACTGCGGCTCACCACCTTTCCCTAAAAGGTTGCAAAGTAACTGTTTTTGAAGCTGAGTCGCGGCCGGGTGGAATGCTAATCTGTGCGATTCCTTCCTACCGTTTACCTCGTGATGTCATTGAGAAAGAAATAGATTCTCTTCTGGATAAGAACATCACGCTCAAATGCAACACCGCACTTGGCCGTGACATAACCGTTGACGGCCTGTTTGAGGACGGCTACAAAGCGGTCTTTCTGGCGTTGGGTGCGCACAAGAGCCGACCGCTCCGTCTAGAGAATGAGGACGTGGCTGGCGTCTACCCATCAATCGAATTCCTCAAGGCCTTCAACATGAGGGGAGAACAGCTTGCAAGAGGGCGGGTCGGTGTTATTGGCGGCGGTAACTCGGCAGTCGACGCTGCTAGGATGGCTCTGCGTCAGAAGGACGTCGATAGCGTCACTATTCTCTATCGACGGACACGTGACGAAATGCCGGCCTTTGCCGAAGAGATTGAAGCCGCGGACCAGGAAGGAATTGATATCCAAACGCTGGTGACTCCTACCAAAGTCATTACCACAAAAGGGCGCCTTTCGGGTCTTGAGTGTGTCCGAAACGAACTTGGCGACGTTGACTCAAGTGGGCGCCGCAGGCCGGTTCCCATAAAAGGTACCGAACACTTCATTGAGCTTGATACATTGGTTGTAGCTATAAGTGAGGATCCCGAAATTGATGCCATTTCACAGGCCCGTTCGGGCAGTATTGAGAGAACCAAGTACAACACCATCCAAGTTGACTCGACAACGCTTCTGACCAACCGGTCGGGCGTTTTCGCCGGCGGTGACGTGGTAACCGGCCCGAACACGGTCGTGGAAGCTATCGCCGACGGGAAGAAAGCAGCCCTTATGATTGAGCGTTACCTGCGAAACGAGGACCTGATACGGCCTTCTGAGCCGCGGCTGCCGCGAGTATACGTCGAGCCGGTTAAAACAGATGAGGAAGGTACGCAGCAGGGTGAACGCGCCGAAACGCCCCGCGCTCCGGCAGAATGGCGCAAGCGCAATTTCGCGGAGGTGGAGGTGTCATTCTCTGTTGAGGAAGCTACCCGTGAGGCCTGCCGGTGCCTGCGCTGCGATCTGGAATTTACTAAGCCCAAAAAGGTAGAGGCCGAAACGGAAGCCAAACCTGCTATAGTTGGGAAAAAATGAACATGGTCACTCTCTATATAAATGGTCTGAAAGTGTCGGTGGAAAAGGGCACGACCTTGCTTGAGGCGGCCCAGTTCCTCGGATTTCCCATCCCCACCCTGTGCCACATGGAAGGGCTTTCTCCTTACGGCGCCTGCCGATTATGTGTCGTGGAGATCGGGGAAGGTCCGAAGGCTAAGCTGGTCTCCTCGTGCACCTACCCGGCAGAGGAGGGGCTGAAGGTTCGTACGGCTTCGGCACGTGTGGTCAAAGCCCGCAAGATGGTTCTGGAGCTCCTGTTGGCCTCTTGTCCGCAGTCGAAGACCATACAGGACCTCGCCTCCGCCCACGATATTCGTCAACAGCGGTTCCGACAGGAGTACGAAGACTGCATACTGTGCGGGCTGTGCGTGCGAATGTGCGAGGAGCAAATGATGGCCAAGGCTATTGGGTTCCGCGGGCGCGGACAGAATCGGAGCATCGGCACGCCGTTCGATATGACTTCCGATGTCTGTCGGCAGTGCGGAGCGTGCATGTATATCTGCCCGGCCTGTTCTCTCAGATGCACCTATACCGAACCGGAGAAAGCAATCTGCGGCGGCTGCGCCAATTTGAGTCCGCCCTGCCTCGAAAAAGAGAAATTTGATGATATGATGTGTTACATGGAGCCCTGTGTGGCGTGTGAGATAAAAAAAGATTGAGACTGGCAACGGAGGAAAAACAATGTCCATAACATTATCAAGAATTAACTCATCGGCCGCAACTCTGACGAAAAACCGGACCGAGGGCTCGGTCTCGCCCAATTCGGGCATGTGCGTGACCTGCGTCGATGGCTGCATCGGCATGTGCGAAATCGGCAAGTCCGCCTACCGGGGCCATGAAGTGATCTACCCGCAACCGTTCGGGGTCATTACTACTGCCTCGGAAAAGACTTATCCCGTTGACTATTCACACTTCACTATCATGGGGACGGCTGTAGGCGCTCACGGCATAGAAGCCGACAGCGACAAGGCCATCTTTCCCAACGTCAACCTGGAAGTCACATTCGGGCACGATAAAAGACTCAAGTTCCGTTTACCGTGGATCATTCCCGGAATCGGCTCCACCGACATCGCCAAGAACAACTGGGAAGGGTTGGCCATCGGCTCGGCTCTGGCCGGCACTGGCTTGACGATCGGAGAAAACGTGGTGGGGATGGATCCGGAGTCGATCATCAAGAATGGTCGGGTAATTGACACCGTAGATCTGAAACGGCGCGTCAAATTGTATCAAGACCACCAGCGTGACGGCTACGGGGCCATTGTCCTCCAGGCGAACGTTGAGGACACGCGCCTTGGCGTCCAGGAGTATGCTATCGACAAACTGGGCGTTGAGGTTGTGGAACTGAAGTGGGGTCAGGGGGCCAAGAACATCGGCGGCGAGGTGAAGATTAGAAACCTCAAGAAGGCACAGATGCTCTATGAACGTGGCTATGTAGTGATACCCAATCCGACTGATCCGGCTGTGATAAAGGCCTTCGAACGCAGCGCCTTCAAGGAATTCGAGAGGCATTCCCGCCTCGGTATGGTTTCTGAGGATTCGTTTGCCCAGCGTGTTGAAGAGCTACGCAAAGCTGGTGCAAAATACATTTTCCTCAAAACGGGCGCTTACGGTCCGGCTGACCTGGCCCGTGCGGTTAAGTATGCCTCCAAGTACAAGCTCGACCTTCTCACGGTCGACGGCGCCGGCGGCGGCACGGGCATGAGTCCCTGGCGCATGATGAACGAGTGGGGTGTGCCGCCGGTGGAGTTGCATTCGTTACTGTACCAGTATACAAAACGTCTCGCCGACAGAGGCGAGCATGTCCCGGCGTTGGCCCCGGCGGGCGGGTTTACATTTGAGGATCAGATCTTCAAGGGATTGGCCATTGGCGCTCCATTTGTCAAACTCATTGGTATGGCCCGTAGCCCAATCGCGGCCGCCATGGTCGGCAAGACAATTGGTATGGCTATCGACTCTCATCAATTGCCGGTCTACGTGGAACGCTTCGGTCAGACTCGGGATGAAATCTTCGTCACTTCCGGCGAGCTGCGCAAGGAGCTCGGTGACAAGGAGTTTGAGGCTCTCCCGGCGGGTGCTATCGGACTCTACACGTACTACGAACGTCTGGCCCAGGGTCTGCGCCAGCTCATGTGCGGCAGCCGCAAGTTTACTATGGAACACATTACGCGCGACGACATTGCTGCCCTGACCCGCGAGGCAGCCGAGATAAGCGGCGTTCAATACGTTATGGATTACAACAAAGCGGAGGTTGACGAAATACTCAACAGCTAATCCGGGAAAAGGAAGACAGCCGGAGCCTCGACCTCCGGTTGGACTTCTCCTTAACGGGGCCTCCTGTCGCAAGATAGTTACTCGACGACTTTGGCTGTAAAACGCCGCTTGCGTGGGGAGGCTCTTTTGTAATGTGAATTTCTACCATCACCTGGGTCCAGAGAGGACATGTATCGCACAATGACTATCCTGCCAGCCTGAGCGACTCACACCGACTGATACTGAGTTGCACTCATTGATCAATTATTCGTGCGCGGTGGACGTCCCCGTCCGCCGCGTCTCAGGTGAAGTCGGCGAACGAGGACGTACACCGACCACAGAATCCGGCTATTAGATCGCAGAGACCGACCTTCCCCTATCGGTGGTCCCGAGTGGCCGACCTGACGTACCTGGTGTCGCATCCCTTCCTCGGTGGCCAGTGTCTGCCTAGAATGGAAGCAGCAAACTTCGATAGCAAAGCGCAAAATCAGACTTGTCTGCGGAGGACTTGGGATACATATCGAATTTTCTTTATGATGAATTGAGAGAAAACACGGAGTGGTAGGCGCGAAGCGCAAAAACAGACTTGTCTGCGGAGAGGCAGGGATTCGAACCCTGGGTACCAGAAGGTACAACGGTTTTCGAGACCGCCGCTTTCAACCACTCAGCCACCTCTCCGATTACTGCCTCTATCCCCTATCCGAAGTCTCCCTCAGACGCCAACAATTTAATTGCAGAGATTTGATTGTAAAGAGATTTGTGTTGTAGACTACTCTCGCCAAGCAGGATCCAGCTTTGTCCTGATATATCACTTTCTAATTCGTGATATGACAAATCGTAGGTCAGGAGTTCCTGACTCCATTCCGCCTTCGGGGGAGGGCAGGTCTCGGAGAGGTGTTCTATCCCATAAGTCTGATCTGACCGCATTTGAGCCTCTGCTCTCATAAGTGCTTTTGCCGTAACTTCGCGTAGCGGCAGGGCTTGCCCCTGCCGTTGGGATGGTGGGAGACAAGCTCCCACCCTACGCGAGACAAGACAGTTGCCTTTTGGGACAGCCTCTCCACATCTGCCCTGGCTCTATACTACTTCAACAGCAGCATCTTCTTTGCATCGACAAAGTCGTCGGCCTGCAGGCGGTAGAGGTAGACGCCGCTTGAAACGGGACGACCCCCATTGTCTTGTCCATCCCACTGCAGAACTATGCTCCCCGGCCCGCCGACGCCGCCAAAATCAGAAACTACCTGTCCCTTCAGGTTGATAATCTCTATGCGCCAGCCGGTTCTTACAGGCAGGTAGAATTCTATAGTCGTTGAGGGATTAAAGGGGTTAGGATAATTTTGCCTCAGGCGCGCTGTCGCCGGAAGGTTTTCCTCATTGCCCGGATTGTCAATAACGTCTGTGGGAGCTTCAAATTCGATTTTACCACTCTGAAAATGAATAGAGTGCACAACCACCGTATCTCCGTATGATAACGAATCAAAGCAAGTGGAGTCAGGCCAGGTGAAGGATGGTAGCGTATCACTTTCGTCAGTGATATCAGCTCCTTCCGCGTCAAAAACCTGTGAGGCTAAAAGACAGAGAGTTGTGTCCGGCTTTTCCCTCCAGATCATGTTGTCATGGCAGTGGCGCCAGTAGAAATCAAGGTTAGTGGAGGTGCCGTAAAGTGAGGAATTACCTGAGGAATCACCTTTTGTACTAAACTGCAGTGTAATCGTCCGTCCGCCTGAAGTGAAGCAGTCTATCTGCGACGTATTCTCGCCGACAATCTGCAAGAACATATTCGGTGTCAGGGAACTATCAATAGGCCACTGTGCATAGCCAAAAAACCAACTGCACTCATCCCGCAGCCCGCGGTCAAGGACGTCATATAACTGCAGTACGAGTGTATCGTAGGCAACAGCGAAGTTAAAGCCGTCAACAAAAAGGGTATCGATGCTGTCTGGCCACGTGATCTGGATATCGACCTCAACGAGTGAGTTCGGCAGGGTGCCATTGACGCTATTCAAAGTTACATCTATGGAGGTCTCTTGTAAAGCTGATGCCTCAAGATTTGTGGAGGCAAGCAGGGAAGAAACACTCAGCCCCGCCAACAGACACATCCCTGCCCAAAGAACCGCCGAGCGATAAAATGAAAATAACCCTTTCAACATACTAACAGCCCAGCAGGGCAACCCCACCGTTATTTTGGAGTCCCGGACAGTACCTGACACCCCTTACCCTCTCTCTGAAGCGTGAACGGCGCAAATAAGCACGCCTAAAAAAGCCCGCCGTTGTTGGCGGGCTTTATGGTATCAAAATTACTTGATGACCTTGAAGGTATAGGGTCCCAGCCAGTCCGGTTCTTCCGTTCGTCCCGGCGGAGGAGCGGAAAACATCCATGTCCCACCGGGCGGGAAGAAAGAGGAATCAATTGTGATTACTCCGGTCTCGGGAACAATCATCTCGAAGGACAGGACCTTAGCCAGTTCATGCGGCTCATATATTTTCTTGATGCTCAACCCGCCGAGTCCCAAAACTTCCGGCAACTCGCCGTCCCAATCGCGCTCGACAACAAAGACACCACCAAAATCCCAGATAGACTTATCATCCCAGCCGTTGTATCCCTTGATGTCGCCCCTGTCATTGATGCCATTACCACTGTCGACAATATGAACGACGGTTTTGATCGTGGGCGACTTGACCGTAAAACCGAGCGAGTAACCCTTAAAAACAGAGTCATTGGCAATGTAGATGTCAACTGATACTGTGTCGCCAGCCTTGATTGTGCTGTCGTTTACGGCGCCCGGGCCGGAAATCTTCATACTGACCGAACTGGCCAAAACGGAACTCACACCGAATGCAAGAAAAAAGATCGCGGTGCACATAACCTTTACTGCATTCATAAACTACTCCCAAAATCTAAAGGCTTACACTTTACTTTTCATTATCAGACTCAACTGAGCGGGCAACATACCACCTACGGGGCCGGCTGTCAAATGGAATTTCGGGCTCTCAAAGATGAGATTTTGTCGACCGGCAGCCCGACTGCCGTTATCCTGATTTTCTACAAAAAAAAGGGTCGCTCAGGTTTCGTCGGATGAGTCAAACCACACCCCTCTCGTCTATCCGTCGGCCTAAGTTGCTGTCACGCCGTGATTTCTACCCAGTTGTGGGCGGGAAATATCTCCAGCTCCTCATTGATATCGTCAATTGCCTTGACGAGGTTTTTCCAGCTTACCAGATGCTTGGCTTTTTCAGGCGGCAGCCAGCGGTACTCTCTATTCTCCGGCGAGAGCTTCACCTCCGCCCTCTCGGAAACTACGGCAACAATAAGAGGCAGTATCCAGATGGTGTCATACTCCGGCTCATAGAATTGTACCAGGTACTCTGTGGCCCACATGCTGGTCGGCTTCAGATCGGTCTCCTCTTTCAGCTCGCGGACGACGACCTGGGCCACAGTTTCGTCACCCCGCTTGCCACCGGTCATAAACCCCCAGAAACCGGCGTATGACTCCCCCTCGGCTCTTTTGAGCAAAAGGAACTTCCAACCATCGTAGTCTTTTTTCACCACAGCCACATTGACGCCCGGTGACTCGATTTTAATGTTTGTATGCTCCGCCATCTTGGTCTCTTGTCTCATTCTATCATTTTCAACCGCAACCATCAATTCCACTTTCCAACAGACGTCCTGCACACACTCACAATTCAAGCAAACAGATCGGAATAACCGACCTCACATAGAACCTCCCTTTGGGCACCCACGATCTCTGCTGAGTGAAACCTACTTTCAGAGACGAGCTTATCATACGTTCTGCGATAACGTAAAGTGGAATGGTTTGTAAGTCAACGGATTTTCACAGAGACCCGAGCCTGTTCCCTTGGCTACCCTCTCTCTGGACTCGGGAAAAGCCCACGGAGATTATTTGTAACATATGGTCGAATTCATACCAGCAATCAAGTCTGCATCGGATTGCGAAAAATGAGCAAGAAAGTTGTCGGAAGGGCTTGATTATTGGAACTCCGAACCGATATTTTAAATACAACCAAATTCAAGAAATGGCCAAGAACAAGGTGAAAATCTTAGTAATTGATGACGACCCCAAAGTTTCGTGGATCTTATCCGAGGGGCTGTCAAAGAAGTTCGACTTTGTCTCCGCCCGTGACGGAATCGAAGGCCTGCAGATGGTCTCCACCGAAAAGCCGGAGCTGATCCTGCTTGACATTAAGATGCCTGGAATGAACGGCATCGAAGTGCTGGAAAGACTGAACAAGCTCGAAACTCGCCCCGAAGTCATCATGATTTCCGGACATGGGGAGACCGAATACGTGGTGCAGTCGATTAAGTTGGGAGCGGCGGAGTTTGTCAATAAGCCTTTTGATGCTCAAGAACTTGAAATCCACATCAATGGCGTCCTGGAACGCCACCAGCTCAAGCGGCAGGTTAAGGACCTCAAAACGGAATTAGAGACTAAAGGGGGGCAGGCCAGCTTTATCGGCGACTCCCAGGCCATGCAAAAGGTGAAAGATATTATCGAGCAGGTGGCCGATTCGGAGTTAACGGTTTTGATCTTAGGTGAATCCGGCACCGGCAAAGAGATAGCCGCCCGCTTGCTGCACCAGCTTTCCAGCCGCAAGGATAAGTCGTTTATCAAGGTCAATTGCGCTGCCATACCACGTGATCTGCTTGAGTCGGAGCTGTTCGGTTATGAAAAAGGGGCCTTCACCGGCGCTCATAAGAGTAAGCAGGGAAGGTTCGAGTTGGCGGAAAAGGGGACGATTTTCCTCGACGAAATCGGCGACATACCGTTGGAATTGCAGTCAAAACTCTTGCAGGTTCTCGAACAGCAGGAGTTCGTGCGGGTTGGGGGGATTCACAATATCCACGTTGACGTAAGGATAATCTGTGCCACCAACCGGAATCTGGAAAGTGCGATTCAGCAACAGGGTTTCCGGGATGACCTGTTTTACAGACTCAACGAAATCACCCTGTTTCTGCCGCCGCTGAGAGAGAGGCCGGAAGATATCCCCCTGCTGGTCAATCACTTCATTGGAAAATATAACGCCGCCTACGGCAAAGATTTCGCCCAGCTTTCACCAGATGTTATTAACCAACTTATTGCCTTCTCATGGCCGGGCAATATTCGGCAGCTTGAAAACATGATCAAACAGGTCGTGGTTAGAGGCGAGGACTCGATTATAATCGACCTGATATCTTCAGCGTCCGCTCAAGGCTCCAGGGCTCAGGTAGCGGTGTCTGAACAAACCCCCTCGTTCGACCAGAGCCAACCGGACAGTCAGGACGCATACTCTCTCAAGGCCCGCATCGGCAAGACGGTGGCCGAGGAAGAAAAAAAGCTCATTGGCGAAGTTCTTACTAAGACCAACTGGAACCGACGTAAAGCGGCGGACCTGCTGAAAATCAGCTATCGATCGCTCCTGTACAAGATTAAAGACTACAAACTTGATGCCACAAAGTAGCTTGCCGGCATTGCGAATAGCATACCATACCGGTACGTATTATTGCAATTAATGTGCATTTTCTTGCGTTTCCGCTCCCTGTCTGCTGATAATCCCTCTAAGTTTGTTCCCGTAGGGCTATTCTGATCCTATTGTCATACAAGAAGTTAGGTGCGGCTGTCGGATCAGCAGGGGGAGAACATCAGAAATATTTTCTCGTTTCTGAGGGGGGACGGACTTGTGGAATGGCAATTGCTGATTGAATCTTGAACAGGTTTTGCTGACTGATCATGAACAACGTAAGTGTTAGACTGGGTACGGACAGCTCCTTCATTGAACGAGTCGGTCTTGAATTGAAAAGAGCGGAGAGGTATCGTCTCTTTGTCTCGCTGATAGTTCTCGACTTATCGTTTGTCCGCAGCGTCAATAGAGATCAGAGCCCCCAACTGTTGGGCGACCTTTTGCAGGTGGTGCGGGAAAACATACGTGTCATAGACAACGTGTCCGCCTTAGCCGACCACAGGGTGGCGCTGCTTCTTCCTGAGACTTCCCGACAGGGAGCAGAGGTTGCAGCCAGAAGGTTGAGCGAACTGATCCGCAGCAGCCTGACGCAACAAACCAGCGGCAGAATTGACGATACGATTCCTCTGGAAATGGTCTCGTATCCGGATGCCGCCGGCGCCAAAACAGTAACAGATTTCTTGCATGAGTTGTCAGAGCAAAGTAGGAATTAATTGCCCCTGCTTTCTATACCTCCCATTCCCTTGAAGATCGTCCTTCCCCTCCGGACGATCTTCTCTTTAATGTAAAGATTTCCGAGGGAGGGCCACTCGGCCGCATTCAACAGTATGAGATGTGAAGAAGGCTTGATGAGGTCAGCTGTTATCCGACAGGTATTTTCTCAAATCTTCGGCAACAGACCAACCGCCGTCCACGGTCTTCGGCGGTGCCCCGTTGTACTGCTGAAAAAAGGATTTGACCGCCTGATACTGTGAACTGTTGATAACGCCTTTTTCCATAGCCAGCGCTACGACCAGCCCCTGCCAGACCTCCATCATGGGTGTCATTCGTTGGCGGTTGTGCCAGGACAGAAAGTTCATCGTCTGGGTAAACGTCTCTTGCGGCACAAGCTGCCGGAGATCGCGGTAGGATTTTAGAGAATCCAACATGTCCATATCTGCCAGCGCAACGTACAAAGGGCCAGTTTCGTTGACCCATGGTGGGCGCTTTTGCCGCGTTACCACCCCATAATCTGCTCGAGGTTCTTGTTGATCTTCTCGATGCGCTCTTGATAATCCTGTTTTTTACCCTTTTCCCGTTCGATCACATCCGGTGGAGCGTTGGCGAGGAAGTCGGCATTGGCAAGTTTCTTAGACGTCTTCTCAAGCTGCGTCTTAATGTTCTCAAGTTCCTTTTTCAGACGCTTCTTTTCAACCTCAATGTCAATCAACCCAGCCAGCGGCACAAATATCTCCGCTCCGGAAATGACGGTCGAAGCCGCCAGGGTAGGCTTTTTTATGTCAATGCCGGTGTAAAGCTTTTCTACCCTGGCCAGGGAGCGAAAGTACTCAATGTGGCCTTGCAAAAGCTCACCGAACGATGCCTCCTTGACACGAACGTAGAGATCCGACTTCTTCCCCGGGCTGACATTCAACTCGGCTCGTATCGCGCGCACCGCAGATACCACGGCCTGTATCTGCTCCAGGCTCTGCTCCAACTCGTCATCTTTGTGCTTGCCCTCGGTTTTTGGCCATGAGGCAAACATAAGAGTTGTCTTGCTGTCCTCACCTAAATTCAGAAGGTCGAGGTGGATTTGTTCGGTAACAAACGGGACAAAGGGGTGCAGCAGCTTTAGAATCTGGTAGAGGACGTAGGTGGAAACATTGAGCGAGCCTTTCCTGATAGGAACCCCCGGCCGGTCGGGCTTGATTAGCTCTATGTACCAGGAGCAGTAGTCGTTCCAGACAAAGTTGTACAGGGTCTTGGCCGCTGCGGAGAGGCGAAATTCGTTCAACGCTTTGTCGACGGTTTCGATTGTTCGCTCCAGCCGGGAGAGAATCCAGCGATCAAAAATCACCAGGTCGTTATCGTTTATGGTGTCAATGACAGGGGACTTACCCTCCAGGCGCATCATAACGAATCGCGAAACCTGGTGTAGTTTGTTGACGAAGTTGCGACCGATCTCGAAGGTATTCCTGCTGATCCACGGATCCTGCCCGTCAGGGGTGGCTAAAACGAGCGAGAAGCGCAGCGCATCGGTGCCGTACTTGTCGATAATCTCAAGGGGATCGATCCCATTGCCAAGCGACTTGGACATCTTGATGCCGTTGGCATCCCGGACGGTGCCGTGAATATAAACGTCGGAGAACGGCGCCTCGCCCATAAACTCATAGCCGGCCATCACCATGCGGGCCACCCACAAGAAGATGATTTCAGACGCCGTGCTCAGCACCCTGGTTGGGTAAAATTTTTCCAGCTCGGGCGTTTTCTCCGGCCAGCCCATAGTGGAGAAAGGCCACAACCACGAGGAAAACCAGGTGTCCAGCACATCCTCGTCCTGAACGAGACTTTCCGGGTCGTAGCCGGGACACTGCTCGGCGGTGAGGCGTTCGACCGACACGAACATAGTGCCATCCTCAGCGTACCAGACCGGAATGCGATGCCCCCACCATAATTGGCGAGAGATACACCAGTCGCGGATATTCTCCATCCAGTGTAGGTATGTCTTTGACCAATAGTCGGGATAAAACTGTATCTTGCCGCTTTTGACCGCGTCGATTGCCGGCTGAGCCATCTCGCCCATCTTGACAAACCACTGATCTGAAAGATAAGGCTCGATGACATCGTGGCAGCGGTAGCAGGTACCTGCCGACAGTTGATATTTCTCGGTCTTTTCTAACAGTCCCTTCTTTTTTAACTCTTCGACCAGTTGCTTGCGGCCCTCATACCGATCCAAACCCTTGAGTTTTCCGGCGTTTTCATTCAGTGTGCCGTCGGTATTGAGAATATTCACTTCGGGCAGATCATGCCGGCGAGCAATTTCAAAGTCGTTGGGATCGTGAGCGGGAGTGACTTTTACCACCCCGGTTCCAAACTCCGCATCAACGTAACTGTCGGCAACGATAGGGATTTCCCTCTCGATAATAGGCAGGATGACGGTCTTGCCGACGTACTTCTTGTATCGACTGTCCTTCGGAGAAACGGCCAGGGCAGTGTCACCCAACATCGTCTCCGGCCGCGTGGTGGCAACCGTGAGGTATTCATCCGAACCCTTAATTTTGTATCTGATGTACCACAGGTGACCGTCGAAGGTCTTATGCTCAACCTCGTCGTCAGACAGAGAAGTCCGGCACGAGGGGCACCAGTTGACAATCCGGTGGCCACGATATATCCAGCCCTTCTTGTACAGGTGGGTGAAGACCTCAGCCACCGCTCGTGACAGGCCCTTGTCGATGGTGAAGCGGGTCCGGTCCCAGTCGCAGGAACAGCCCAGTTTTCTTAGCTGGTTAAGAATTTTCTCTTTGTTGCTGTATGCCCAGTCGGCGGTCCGTTGCACGAATTTCTCCCGCCCCAGCTCACGTCGGGTAAGGCCTTCCTTGGCAAGCTGCTTCTCGACAACCACCTGAGTGGCGATACCGGCGTGATCGGCGCCCGGGATCCAGGCTGTTTCATAACCCTCCATACGGTGTTTGCGGACGAGGATGTCCTGCACGGTATTGTTGAGCGCGTGGCCGAGATGGAGTACATCGGTGACATTCGGCGGGGGAATGACGATGCTATATGTTTTTTTGTCCGAATCAACGCGGCCGTGGAAATAGTTGTTATCCAGCCAGCGCTGATATAGGCGGTCCTCAACCTCAACTGGAGAGTAGGCCGCTGACTTTTTTGGCTGGTTTTTCTTTTCCTTGCTCATCTTCGCCTTTTTCTTTATATTCGACGACCGGTACAGAATTGCCCGGCCAGAGCGCTTTTAAGCGTAAAAGTATAATTCTGCCCGCCCTGCTTGTCAAGGCGGGAAACAACGGTTGTTATCTGTCGGGCCGTACTGGCAACTTTAAGTATTATCGTCAGATATGCCGGATATTAAAAACGCCGTTTTTGACAAGACCATAACGCCGTTCCAACGGCTGACAGCGCTCATGGAAGTGCTGCGCTCTCCCGAGGGCTGCTCCTGGGACCGCAAACAGAGCCACAAAAGCCTCCTGCCCTGTTTGATTGAAGAGATGTACGAAGTCATTGAGGCCATCGAAGCAGAGGACTCCAATGCGCTGCGCGAGGAACTGGGCGACCTGCTGTGCCAGGTGGTTTTTCACGGCCAACTGGCCAAAGAGGCCGGGGCATTCGATATCGACGACTCAATCAACCACATCGTGGACAAGCTCGTTAGGCGGCACCCCCACGTGTTTGGGGAACAAAAGGAGCTCACCCCCAAGCAAGTGAGAGACCAGTGGGAAAAGATCAAGGTTGAGTCCGGCGAGAAGCAGTCGGTCCTCTCCGGTATTCCCAGCTCAATGCCGGCGCTGACAATGGCCTTCCGCATCGGTCAAAAAGCTAGCGGGGCAGGGTTCGATTGGAGAAAAGCTGCTGATGTGATCGACAAACTCCAGGAGGAAATAGGCGAAATCAACAAGGCCATGCAGCAGGGCGACCGGGAGGCATTGACGGATGAAATCGGCGACCTGCTTTTTGCTGTTGCTTCCCTGGCCCGTAAGCTGGAGATTGATCCAGAGCAAGCATTAAGGCAGGCTTTGAAAAAGTTCCGGCAGCGCTTTGAGAAACTGGAACAGCAGGTCAAAGGGACGGGCAGGACCTTTGAAAGTTTCACTCTTGAGCAGTTGGAAGAAATGTGGCAGAGCATAAAGTAGGGTAAAAGGGGAATGAGCGGCCCATTCGGTCGTCGAATTTCTTGTCAAACCGAATGAGGTTGTCTCGAAAGTAGATTATGAAGGCGCCACAAACGCTGAAACGAATTGTGACTCAGCCTACAGCGAAGGCTGTCATTCCTGCGGAAGCAGGAATCCAGAAAGAGTAACTCCATGTGTCGAAAGAAACTACGATGGTAGGGCAGACACATCCCGACCACTGGATTCCCGCTTGCGCGGGAATGACACGTACGGGTGCTTTTCCTCATCCGCCGCTTTTGGCACAACCTCAAATCTTGTGACGGCAAGCGAGGCTGATTTTTTTTGTTGTTTTCAAAAATAACCAGATTTAGGTTTGGTATGATTTAAGAGAATCACAGAGGTGTAGCCTGTTATGACGGATGAGATCATAGAGCTGAAACCGCTAAGATATAGAGGAACAGAGTCTTGTAACTCGAGAGCAACAATCAAGGAGGGTTGCCTATGATGTGAGAGAGTGCAAGGATGCTTTCGCAACACTTTGAAGCAAGCACAAGGTTTTTGCGAAAATTTGAAAAGAGAGAAACCCAAATAGAGGAATTGTAAAGATGAAGAGATGTTTGATAATTACATTTGCTTTGTTGCTGTTAATGAGTATGAGTTCATTTGCAACCAACACCCGTGTTCTCACCATGGGTGGAACTAACAACGTTATGCTAGATGAGGCTAACATCTGGCTCTATCCATCGCGGATCGCGAACTACCCTGATCTTGCCATCGGTGAGTTCTCCCAGGCTGCCAGCGAAATAGGTCGTAATCCGTTTACCAATTTTGGATTTCATTGGAGCCATGGAGAAAACAACAAACACGTCGAGGCTGCATACATTTCAACACTCCCCGCCGTTTATCCTGTCGACTTCTTTGGCAACCTTCTGGTGCCGTTTGACAGTCCCCTATTAGATAACCGCTTGTTCGAAGCTTTCAGTGCTCGGCGTTTCAGTACCGTCACCCTTGGTGTGCTACTCTCGTTTTTCCAAAGTAGCCAGAAATGGGAAGTTACATCAGACGTTACCAGTGTAGAAGAAATTGAGTCATTTAGGCATTACAACTTTCTATTCTCCTTGACACCCAATACCGGGCTCTGGGATATTGCCTTGGGATATGGGTTTGGTAATTGGACCGACCGGTTAGCGGGAGTTGACCTGACTAGACCGGATGGATATCATCATGTTATGCTCATGGGTCGCTATTTCTGGCAGCGAAAACCCAGTATCACGAACGTACCCCACATAGGTTTCTTGTATGGTAAACGTGGCGTGAAGGACTACCTGAACAATACCGACAAGAACACCATGACTGCCTTTGATATTGGCTTCGGCACTAATTATACCCCCGTCAACGATGCTTTTATAGTCACTGATTTTGGTCTTCAGTACGCCAAGGCCAAAAAGGAAGTGGATATCACAGGGCTCCCCGATGAGGAACATAGCGAATCGGCAGTGGCTATGTACTTGCTGGCTGGACTTGATGCCAAGGTGTTCGATTGGCTCGATCTCCGGCTTGGTGGGACTAGCATTCTGCAATTCGGTTCATCTGAAGATATTATAGAGCCACTTAGCTGGAAGTATACACGGGCCTACTATAGCAATGACACCTACCTTGGCTTTGGTTTTCACTGGGGTGACCTGCATGTTGACACCTACACCGACCCTAACCTTTTCCTGAAGGGCTTCAACTTTATCTCAGGTGAGACAACAAGTATGAACTTTCAGATCTCCGCCCTATACGAGATTATGTGATCGCTTTCGGTTTAGTGAAAAAAAGCCCGGCCCTTTGGTCGGGCTTTTTTGTATGTGGGATAGAGAGTCAGCCCTGCCGCCATCTTTGGAACAGAGGACTTAGTTGCTTGTGTGTGTTGCTGCATTATCCTGCCTGAGGTTCCGCTTTCGCCTTGACAAGAAAAGGCAATCTTGTATATTATTTATATGTAAGCGCAGGTCAGAAGGCCTGCGCTCATGATACTTCTGACTTTTTGGAGGTAATTATCGCAGGTGTTACCGGGGAATCCCGGAATGTAGAAAAAGAAGTAGGTCAAAAACCCTGTGCTTTTGACATTGTCGAAACCGCAGGGGTTTCGACCTACATTGCTGAGCCACGAAATATCCACCGGGTACCGCACAGCTTGCCGTGTGACGTCTGGCCAATCGGAGACACCCACATATTCAAGCTTGAAGAACCCACAGTCCGCCGAGGGTGGATGGGCTACCCCACCTTATTTGCAGGACAACACTAAACAATTGGAGGTAATATCATGTCAAAACCAACACCCATCCTGCTGGCCTTGTCTTTGGTTCTGGCCACGACCAGCAGCGTTTATGCCGTTGATCCGCTCTTTGATGCGCCAATCAATTATGGGGCAGGGAATAATCCCAAAACCGTTTTCTCAGCCGACCTTGATGGAGATAACGACAACGACCTGGCGATAGCGAATTACGGTTCTGACAATGTGTCCATCCTACTGAACAACAACGACGGGACTTTTGCCTCAGCGGTCAACTATGAGGCTGGGCAGAAATCTTTTTCAGTCTCTGTAATCGACCTTGACGGGGATAATGACAACGACCTGGCGGTGGCGAATCAGTGGTCTCATAACGTCTCTATCCTGCTGAACAACGGCGACGGGACATTTGCCACGGCGGTCAACTATGAGGCCGGGGATGGACCCATCTCAGTCTTCTCGGCCGACCTTGACGGGGATAACGACAACGACCTGGCCGTGGCGTTATGCTGGTCTGCTAGTGTTTCCATTCTGTTGAACAACAGCGATGGAACATTTACCGCACCAGTCTTTTATGCGGTCGGGGCTGCTCCCAATTCGGTTTTCTCAACCGACCTTGATGGAGATAACGATAACGACCTGGCGGTTGCGAATTGGGGTGCTGACAACGTCTGCATCCTGCTGAACAATGGGAACGGGACATTTGCCCCGGCAGTCAATTATGGAGCAGGGGATGCTCCCCCGTCAGTTTTCTCGGCCGACCTTGACGGGGATAACGACAACGACCTGGCGATTGCGAATGCCGTTTCTGACAACGTCTCCATCCTGCTGAACAACGGCGGTGGGACATTTGTCGAGCCGGTCAATTATGGAGTTGGGGATTGGCCTCTTTCAGTCTTCTCCACTGACCTTGACGGCGACAATGACTATGACCTGGCGGTGTCGAATATGAATATAGACAACGTGTCCATCCTGCTCAACAACGGCGACGGGACCTTTGCTGCTGCGGTCAACTATGGTACCGAGGAGGGACCCCGGTCAGTTTTCTGCACCGACCTTGACGGGGATAACGACAACGACCTAGCAACGGCGAATTGGTTTTCTGACGACGTTTCCATCCTGTTCAATCTGACCAATACTGCGACAATACCAGCAACGGTGGTCGATCCTGATACTATGTATGTCTTCTTTGCACACACCGTATCTCCTTTCGAACTGACAGCATACGTGGGAAATTTCCATGCCGGCTACACTGCCGCTGATGTCAATGCGGCGACGCTTTCGATCAACTCCACAATCTCCCCCGTATCAACTGGCGTGATTCCTTCACACCCCGCTTTCAATGGCGAGGTACTTGAGGTAGTCTTTTATGCCAAGGCGTTTATTGAGGGCTACGGATTCCTGTTTGACACTACAGTTCAATCATACACCGTGGCTGGTGAGTACTCGGATGGCACCGCGTTCATGGCAGTCGGTGAATTCGTCTTTGTTGGCCATACGTCTGGTGATGTGAATGCTGACGGTACGGTCAACGTTGGTGACATCACGTATCTCGTTGACTACCTGTTCCTTGGTGGCCCGGCGCCACTAGTCATTGAGGCAGCTAACGTTGATGGCGAAGGTGGAGTAAATGTTGCCGATTTGACCTATTTGGTTGATTACATTTTCTTCGGTGGCCCCGAGCCGATCTGAAGGCCGATAGAATAAGCTCATGTCAACGCGGCGGATGAGGACATCCGCCGCGCACAACATCCGGAATCCGTAGAGGGTTCCATCAAGAATCAACGGCCATCCTCGCAAGTGCAGAGGTGGCCTATCTTTTTTAGGATGCCCACCCATGTCCTCCCCGATCAAGCTGACGCACGAAGATAGGCTGTCTCAAAAGTTGTCGTCATCGCGAGCGACCGAAGGGAGCGTGGCGATCTCAGCCACGGAACTGTTTTGGCGGCAAGAGATTGCCACAGCGCTTCGCGCTTCGCAATGACGAGATCGCGAGACGTGTGTGTCATATCCAGCGAAGAATGATACTTGTGGGACAGCCTCAAGATACTCGCCAACCACGACGTCCAGACCGTCTGCATGAATCGGGTAGAATCGCTTTAATAAGTCAAGAAATCTCTTGTGGCGACTTGTACGGAGACGGATAAAGAGTATATTAAGCCAAAAGCGTGTAAGACGCTTTGTTTGGTAAAACACGGAATCCTGAAGTTGACAAACGGAGGAAGTATTTATGAAAGCCCTGGTTTTTGGTGGTTCGGGGAAGATCGGTTCCGCAGTGGCATGGGATTTGGCCAAAGATAAGCAGGTTGAAACTATTGGTATTACCGGCCGGCGGAAAGATGCCCTGGAGGAAACAAAAAAATGGGTAGGTAATGACAGAGTGGTCCCGCACGTTTTGGATATCAACGATAAAGAGCGCGCGATAAAGCTGATGAAACAATACGACGTCGGTGCGATTGCGCTACCTGACAGGAAGACAAGCTATAAAGTGGTTCATTTTGCCATTGAGGCCGGATTGAACATAGTCGACATGCTCGAAGAGTATCACCGGCGTCCTGATACTTATGAAACGGAGGGATTGGAAATCCCCGATGGAATGACACTTGATGAATACGGAGACTGGCTTCATAATACCGCCATTGCCAACGGCGTGACGTTCATTGACGGCATGGGTTTTGCCCCCGGTCTGAGCAACGTTACCGTGGGCGAGGCAATCAGGAAGGTAGACTCAGCGGAATCTGCAATCGCAAGAGTCGGTGGTATCCCGGCGAAAGAATTCGCTCACAAGCACCCGCTGAGATATATGATCACCTGGACGTTTGACCATGTGTTACGTGAGTATATGATCAAGTTGAAGGTGGTTAAGAACGGTAAAGTTGTAGAAGTTCCGGCGATTGGTGACCGGGAGACATTCCAATTCACAAAGTTCGGCAAGAATGAAGAGTTGCAGTGCGCCGTTACGCCCGGCATGCCCAGTTTCATCTTTTCAAGGCCGGAGCTTAAAGAATTTGCCGAAAAAACAGTTCGCTGGCCCGGTCACTGGCCGGGAGTGGATACCTTGAAGGAGTGTGGATTGCTGGATATTGAGCCGCAGGATTTCAAGGGTACGAAAATTGTACCCCGGGAGTTCCTGCTGTCCTTAATAACACCCAGACTTCAGGCCAATGATGGTGAAACTGATGTGTGTGTTATGTATAACACCACCACCGGGATAAAAGACGACAAAAAAGTCAAGATTGAGCACTTCATGTGGGATGAGGCGGACAAAGAGAACGGGATATCTTCAATGATGAGAGTTACCGGTTTCCCTGTGGCCATTACGGCCAAGCTTCTTATGGAAGGATTGATCCAAGAAAAAGGGATCGTTCCTCCCGAAGACTGTATAAAGGGTAAAGTCTACGACAGGTTCATAGAAGAGTTGAAAAAGAGAAATATAGAAATACTCGAAGTTCAGGAAGCGGTACGATAGCGTAGAACATAAGCCACTGTGCTCTTGACATACACACAGAAGAAGTAGGTCAAAAGCCTGCCTTGGTGGGTGCTTTTGACATTGTCAAAACCTCAGGCGACCTACATTGCTTCATTGGAAACTCAACCCACTATTTGGAACGGGACCCACCCCAAAATGGCCTTGATTATATCTTCTGTTTTATTATCCTTCCCGGAGTTTAAGATGATTTTGGAGGAACGATGCCGAAGGTTTTAGACAACGTACAGATGAGCGATCTGATCTGGAAAATGAAAGTGGAAGTCCCCAGACTCGTGGCCAAGGCGAAAGCCGGACAGTTTGTTATCCTTAGAGTGAACGAAGAAGGGGAGCGGGTGCCGATGTCGATAGCCGGGCTGGACAAAGAGATTGGAGCATTGACAATTGTGTATCAAGTGGTGGGGAAAACTTCAGCCCTGATGACCACCGTGCCGGCGGGCGGCGAATTATCCGATTGCATTGGCCCCTTAGGTATGCCATCGCACGTCGAAAACTGGGGCACGGCCTGTGTGGTGGGAGGTGGCATCGGTATTGCGCCGGTTTACCCTATCGCTCAGGCGTATAAAGAAGCAGGCAATAAGCTCATTACGATTATGGGTTCCCGGTCAAAAGAGCTTCTTTTTTATGAGGAGGAACACAAAGCGGTCGCGGACGAACTGTATGTCTGCACCGATGACGGCTCCTACGGACATCACGGTTTTGTCTCAGACGTGTTGAAGAAGCTTCTTGACGACGGGGTAAAAATCGGGATGATCATGGCGATTGGGCCGGTGCCGATGATGAGGGTGGTTAGCAATCTTACCAAGTCATATGAAGTTCCGACATGGGTATCGCTCAATCCCCTCATGATCGATGGGACCGGCATGTGCGGCGGCTGTCGGGTTTCCATCGGCGGCGAAACAAAGTTCGCCTGCGTGGACGGGCCGGATTTCGATGGCCACCAGGTTGATTTCGACCTGCTGACCAAGAGGATGAACGCCTACCATGAACAGGAAAGAGAGGCTATGAAACGCTTCCTTGCTGCCCCGGGCTGTCGTCTGGCCAAAGATGTTGAAAAATTCTCCTATCCTGACTGATAGAAAAATCTGTATCAGGTTTTAATGTATGAACGGAGCGTAATGTGGCGAAAAAACTGAAGCCAAAAGAGCGGATGCAGATCCCCCGGCAAAAGATGCCGGAACAGGATCCCAAAGAACGATCAAAGAATTTCAAAGAGGTGCCGTTCGGCCTGACTGAAGAACAGGCTCTCATTGAGGCCGAACGATGCTTGGATTGCCCGAAAGCTCCCTGTGTCAAGGGTTGTCCGGTTGAGGTCGACATCCCCGGATTCATAATGCTGATTAGGGAAAAAGATTATGCCGCGGCAGCCCGAAAGATAAAAGAGACCAATTCGCTGCCGGCCGTCTGCGGGCGGGTTTGCCCCCAGGAGGAGCAGTGTGAGATCGTGTGTCCTCTGCACAAGAATTACGGCTCTGTGCGCATCGGTTACCTGGAGCGATTTGTCGCCGATTACGAACGGGATAACGATCTGGTCGAGCTACCTGAGATTGCGCCGCCGACCGGACGAAAAGTGGCTATCGTCGGCTCCGGTCCGGCCGGTCTCACGGCGGCAGGCGATCTGATAAAACTGGGTCACGCCGTGACCATCTTTGAGGCCCTGCATAAACCGGGCGGCGTGCTGGTGTACGGTATCCCGGAGTTCCGCCTTCCCAAAAGCATCGTGCAGGCGGAGTGTGATTTTCTGGCTGATATGGGCGTGGAGTTCCAGAACTCCACTGTGATCGGCAAGATGGACACGATCGATGAGCTATTCGAGATGGGCTATGACGCGATCTTTATCGGTACCGGCGCCGGGCTGCCCAATTTCATGGGCATCCCCGGTGAAAATCTGATCGGCATATACTCTGCCAACGAATATCTGACCCGCTCCAACTTGATGCGCGCCTTTGACTTTCCCAACTATGACACGCCCATCATCCACGGCAAGAACGTGGCTGTCCTCGGCGGTGGCAACACCGCTATGGATGCCGTGCGCACAGCCCTCAGGTTGGGGGCCAATAACGCCTACATTGTCTATCGCCGAAGCGAGAAAGAAATGCCAGCCCGCGACGAGGAGATCCATCACGCCAAAGAAGAGGGCATCCAGTTTCGCCTGTTAACCGCCCCCATCAAGTTTCTCGGTAACAGCGACGGCAGAGTCCAGGCGATGGAGTGCATCAGGATGGAACTGGGTGAACCGGACGCCTCCGGGCGACGTCGGCCGGTGCCGATTGAAGGCTCCAATTATACCATGGAGGTCGACCTGGTGGTGGTTGGAATCGGCAACTCCTCCAACCCGCTCATCCCCAAAACCACCCCCGGTCTGAAGTGCAACAAGTGGGGGAACATCATCGTGGACGAAGAGACGATGCTGACCTCGCGCAAGGGAGTCTATGCCGGCGGCGATATTGTCACCGGCGGAGCGACCGTTATCCTGGCGGCCGGCGCCGGCAAAAAAGCCGCCCGCGCCATGCACAAGTACCTGATGGAAGAGGTGAAAAAGTAGGCCACAGGTGGCTACTGGACAGCCTTGCAAGTCGGGTTCTGAGTCCCCCTGAAGCGGACGGAATGAGAAACCCGACAATAGCTTCCACCACGAATGTCGGGTTTCTCGTCCGTTTCAGGGGGACTTCATCAGGAACCCGACCTACTATTCTGTATGCGGAGTTAAGCTCAACTCCCCCGCGATACGGATGGAATTCCCCAAAATAATTTGTTTGACCTGCCAACCTACCGAATAGTAATTATGCCGATAGAAGTCGCAAGAAAGTCCGTCAGGACCACCAGAGTTCTGACCTACTTTCGGATAAGTTTGCTGGTGACCGTATGAAGATAATCATAGTCGGTGGTGGCGTTGTCGGGTACAGTCTGGCTGAGCAGCTATTGAAAGACAAGCATCACCTGTCACTGATTGAACTTGACCCCCGGCTCTGCCAGACAATTTCGGAAAAGCTTGACCTGCAGATACTCAACGGCTCCGGCTCATCGCCGGCCCTGTTGAAAGAAGCCGGCCTGGCCGGCGCTAACATGGTCCTGGCTGTCACGCCCAACGATCAGGTCAACATGGTGGTGTGCGCCATTGCCGCCCAGTATGGTGTCAAACGGCGCATCGCCCGCCTGCGCAGCAAGGAGTTCGCCGAGACCAGCAAGCTGGTCGACCTGGAAAAGCTCGGCATAACCTCGGTGATCCACCCCGAGGAAACGCTGGTCGACCATATCCTGCAATACGTCCAGACCCCTCATGCCGTGGAGTCAGCTGATTTTGAGGGCGGCAACATCCTGATGCGGGGGTACCGGGTGAGGGAGAAAATGGAGCTGGCGCACAAAACCCCCTGTGAGATCCGCCAGGAGATAGCCCCTGATACTGTTTTGTTCTCGGCCATCGTGCGGGGCGGAAAAGGGATGATTCCTTATGGCGACACGACAATCGAGCCGGGGGACATTCTTTACAACCTTTTTCCCCGCAAGTCGCTGGACTGCTTTCTGCGGCTGGTGGGAGTGGAGAAAAAGGACAGCCGGAAGATTATTATGACCGGCGATTCGTATTCCACGCTTGAGCTGGCACGCGCCCTGGACAAAACGGAGAACCACGTCACTTTTGTCCACCCCAACCTTGAACAGGCCCAGACGGCGGCCGGTATGTTTGACAAGGTCGAGGTCCTCCACGGTGACTGTACCGACCCTGATCTCCTCAGTGAGCTGAACGTAGATAAAGCCTCGTTCTTCATTGCCGCCTCCGACGGGGCTGACTACAATATGCTGTCGGCGCTTTTGGCCAAGGCAGAGGGGGCCCACGAGGTGATAGTCACCACCACGGAATCGCGCCATGACAAGCTGTTCAACTCCATCGGCATTGACCATGTGATCAATCCGCGTCTCACCACGGCCCGGGAAATCCTGGAAATAATCAGTCGCGGGCATATCGGGGCGGTAGTCAAGCTCTCCGACGTCGATATCGAAGCGGTCCGCTTCACTATCGATCCCGAAAGCTCCATAGCCGGCTCCAAGGTAAAAAAGATTGCCCGTAAGCTGAAGCGGGGCTCTATCATCGGCGTCATTGTGAGAGAAAACAATATGATTTTGCCTGACGGCGAGACGGTCATCGAGCCCAATGACCACGTTATCATGATAACTCACGACAAAAATCTGCCGACTATTTCCAAGCTTTTCAAACCACGCGGAGCGTCCAAGCGAGGATAGAAAATGCACAAAACCGCCGTTGGGTATTCTATCGGCAAACTAATGCAGGTGATGGGGGTGGCGCTGCTGGTGCCGTTTGGTATCGCCATCTATGATAGCCGGCACCTTCAGATACTCGAACTGTTTTCAACGCCGGAGGTTTTTGGCTTCGTTCTGGCCGTCATCGCATCAGTTATCATTGGTACTGCGCTGGTAATGTACTGTCGCGGGGGACGGGATCTCCAGGGCATACGGGAGGGGTATGCGATTGTCACGATCGGCTGGTTTGCCCTGGCGTTCCTGGCGTCCATCCCCTTGTTTTCCTACTTCATGGCCGAACGCGGCGGCGGCTTTGCCGGACTGGTGCTGTCATTTACCGACGCCTATTTCGAGGTGATGTCCGGTTTCACCACTACCGGGGCTTCAATACTAAGCGATGTCGAATCGATGCCCAGGTCGCTTTTGTTCCTGCGCGCCCTTACGCACTGGCTGGGCGGGATGGGAATCATTACGCTGGCTATGGTCATATTTCCGGCCATGGGAGTATCAGGTTACCAGATGTTTCGCGGCGAGGTGCCCGGGTTGACCAAAGACAGACTTCGTCCGCGACTGGCCCAGACCGCTTCCGTCCTGTGGGGTGTGTATCTGCTTCTAAGCGTCGCCGAGACGCTGCTTCTACTGGTGGGTGGTATGAACCTCTTTGATGCCGTCTGCCACACCTTCGCCACCATGGCCACTGGCGGTTTCTCAACCCAGAATGCCTCCATTGCGGCTTACAACTCTGATTTTATTCAATGGGTCATTATTGTCTTTATGTATTTTGCGGGAATAAACTTCCTTTTGCACTTCCGGGCGCTGCGGGGCGATCTCAACTCTCTGGTGAAGAACAAGGAATTCGTCTTTTACACGTCGGTGATCGTTGCCGCTATTATCATCATTACCTGTGTGCTTACTGTCAACGGCCTGGCGCCGGAGGAATCGGCCGCGGCCCACTTTCGAGCCGACCAGATGACTGCCGGTGAGTTTCATACTCACTATGTCGAACAGAGCAGTAAAATCGAAAGCCTGTATGGCGCCTTCCGAGTAGCATCGTTTCAGGCCCTGGCTATTATCACCACCACTGGTTTTACTACGGCTGATTTTGACCTCTGGCCGGACTTTCTGAGATTCCTTCTGGTGCTGCTTATGTTTTTTGGAGGCTGTGCCGGTTCTACCGGAGGCGGTATGAAAATGATTCGCATCATGATTGTCGGTAGGACAGCCCTTAACGAACTGCGCAAACTTACCCAGCCTCGTCTGGTGGCGCCGGTGAAGATCGGCCATGAGACCGTCGACGAGCCTCGCATTGTAAACGTGGCCTCCTTTTTCATTCTTTTCGTCGGTCTGTTTGTCATCACGGCGGCGCTGATGACTTTGTTTGTGCCCGACTTTACCACCGCAGTGGCCTGTTCCGCCGCCACTATTGCAAACATCGGGCCGGGGCTGGCCGGGATCGGCGCCGCCGAGAACTACGCCTGGATCCCCATTCCGGGCAAATGGATTTTGATCTTCTCGATGCTGCTGGGTCGGCTGGAGATATTCACCGTCCTGATTGTCCTGCGCCCTGCCGTCTGGCGGAAGTGATATTATAACAACTAAAAAATCATATGATCCCTTCAAGGATGCACTCCATTGGGCGGTGGGTCACCCACCTACTGCGGCTTTATGACTTAACGCTAAGGCCTATACCCTCGCACAAACTCCATCCGCTTCTTCAAGGCCGGGTGGTCATAGAACCAGAACTCAATCAGCCAGTGCGGGTCGGGATCGGAGAGGTTGAAAACC
>Ga0307437_1000072_pt1 | contig 72388 bp, 64 predicted proteins | sample SalMarWE160390MG_FD_202146 | JGI IMG/M metagenome (GOLD analysis project Ga0307437, IMG submission 202146) | Salt marsh sediment microbial communities from the Plum Island Ecosystem LTER, Massachusetts, United States - WE1603-90 | ecosystem: Environmental > Aquatic > Marine > Intertidal zone >...
AAGGTATCGAAGATACTATTATTAATGGTGGCAGTCGCTGGTGTCGGGTTCTTCTGGTCCTGCGGCAAGAAGAGCGACTCCGACCATGCCGAGCAGGATGCAACTGTCGCCTCGAACGCAAAAGGTGAACTCTCTGAAGAGGAAATCATCGAAGAGACAATCAATGAGGTCCTCACCCGACTGCGGTATGGAGACAAGTCCGGGCTGTACGAAAACGAGTTTGAGTATTCCAACGACGAGACGAATTTCGACGAATACTTAGCGATGGGTCAAATCCGCGTCGCCCAGGCCGATACGATAACATTCGTGGAGGTGAGACATGTTGAGTTCTTTGACCATGATTCCGCCATTGTTGATGTCACCGTTCATTTCGAGGGACCGACCGGCAAGAAGTCGTTTCTTCGTGACAAAATTGTGGTCTACTACCATAAGGGCCGTTGGATCAAGCCTACGGTTTCGGTTATAGACCTTCAACTGAATTATGACAACATGATCAGGGTGGCGGACTCGGCGGCCGCGGCTGAAGCCGAAGAGCAGTGAGCGGAGCTTGCGTGACATGACCAGGCCATTCGTTCCCCACATTGTGGGCGGCAAATTATCGTGGGCGGCAGATGTCCACATCTGCCCCATCGAACGGATCGACTGATATGTCCCGACCTTTGATCTCTCATATCGGCATCGCGGTAGCTGACCTGGATCAGGCTATTGGTCGCTATCGAACGATGACCGGACAAGAGGAGCCAGTCATTGAAGAGGTAACAGACCAGAAGGTGAGGGTTGCCATCTTCTCCGGATCCGGTGGGGATGATTGCGAGCTGGGCGGTCGCATCGAGCTGGTAGCGGCGACGGCGCCGGACAGTCCCATTGCTTCGTTCATTGCAAGAAAGGGTGAAGGTCTGCACCATATCTGCATCTACGTTGAGGATATTGAGCAAAAGCTGTCCGAACTCAAGGCGGCAGGTATCAGGCTGATCGATGAAACGCCCCGGATCGGCGCTGAAAGCAGCAAGGTTGCCTTTGTACACCCCTCGGACATGAACGGGGTCCTTATCGAGTTGGAAGAGGCGCCAAAGTAGGCTAAAAAGCCTTGTGCTATTAACAAAAAGGCAGAACCGCAAGGTCCTGCCTTATTAAACTGATCCCATTGATCCCAATCAATTGTCGCGTTCATGAGCGTCGGTCATGCCGTTGTCATACAACCCGACCAGTTTGACGACCTTACCGGCCTCATCCCGTACGAACTCAATCCTGAAGTAGTCCAGGCTCTTGATCATGAACTTATCAACAGCCATCGGTGTTAACCTGTACCTGGGATTTTCACCTCGCTGATAGTAGAGATCTCCATCTTCTATCCAGATTCGGCGCGGGCCATAGACTCCAACGTAATCCTGCAAGACACCATCGGGCGGAGTATAGGGCTCCAGAACTGCTTTCTTGCCTTCGATTGCCCAGTCCAGCTCGCGTTTGACGTCGGGGTCATCGGCCTTCTCAATGAGAGCTTTGAGAGCCTCCAGGTGAGCAAAATCGAGCGCCTTTTCCTGCGGTACTTCGATATCCGGCGTGACTCCGGTCCCTTCCCAGTTGGTGCCGGTGATGGGATTGACGGCCCGACCGAACGGCAGCGACATGCCAACGTTCAGATTGGCGAACAACCGCATGTCCACGGGATGGGCGCCGCCGCCGGTGGTTTCGCCAATGATTGTGCCCCGCTTGAGATTTTTCAGGTTGTAAGTGAACTCCTCGGCTCCCGAGAAGGTGTACCTGCTGGTCAACACGTACACAAGAGCATCAGTCATTTTCGGACCGTCCACCCAGGCCTGGGTCCAGAACTGCTTGGTAGTGTCTTCCTTGCGGATGTAGAAACTGTTGAGGTGCGTCGGCTCGTCAAGGAGATAGCTGGTAATCAGTTGTATCATAGAGGGTGACCCACCACCGTTCTGGCGGAGGTCGAAAATGATGGCGTCGGCATAGGCCAGAAAGTTCATGGCCGCTACGGCTGTGGCTCCACCGCCGGAAGCCTCGTGAAATCCACGCAGATCTACGTAGCCGACATTCCCCTCCAACAATTCCAACTTCTTAAAACCGTAATTCTTACGGCGATATTCCTGGAGTTCGCGCTCTTTAGCGTCATCGGTGAGAGTGTCGCTTGAGAAGCTCTTGATCATTTCATCAGACGCAAAACGAACGGCCAAATGACGATCCTTACTGATTTCCTGCAGGTCTTTGGTTAACTGCCTGGCGAACTCCTGGCAACTGGTGATGTCCTTGTAAGCTTTCTTCTTGAACTGTTTGCGCAAGTGTTTCTCCATATCCTTGGCTACGTCAGGGAAGACGTAAATCTCGTTGAGAGCTACGGCAACACTGTCGATAACTTCAGCCTGAAACTCGGCATCAATCTGCCTGTCCGGCGGTTCGTCCGAGGCGCTTTTTTGCCCCCACACGGACGCCGGGTATAGAGCAAGCAGGAGAAGAAGCATCATACCCAGCGCTTTGGGCAATGCAGTCCTGACACGGGCATTTTTTTCTTTGATGATCCCAATTAGCATTGTCGTGTACATCTTTGTTTACTCCTACACAACTGGTTCTCGATTAGCTTTCAGGCCAGAGTAAGTCAGTTGCCGTATCGTATCGATCTTCAAACCACACCCCGTTCCTGATTCGTTGTCATCTTCCATCTGATGCACATTACGTAAGTGCTTATGCAAATGTTTCCCGGCGGTTTCTCGATCTTGCCCCTTTTTTTGGTCTGTGTCGTGAAAGTATGGATCGGTCGCCAGGACGCCGGTTGACCGATCAGCTCTCGTAGGGCAGGATCCATGCGAGGCTGCCACCCAGAGCCTATCGTTCAAAGATTTGGCAGGAGCACGAGGCTCCTGCCCTACTAAACTATGACATAAGAGCGGCTATGCTGCCTACATATTCTTAATGATCTGCGTCGCGTACTCGGAAGTGCCGACCTTCTTGGCGCCCTTCATCTGCCGCGCCAGATCATAGGTGACGGTCTTTTTGCTGATCGTCTTCTGGATCGCCTTCTCGATTAGCTGACCGGCTTTGTCCCAACCGAGATAATCCAGCATCATCACCGCCGAGAGAATCAGTGATCCGGGATTGACCATATCTTTGTCGGCGTACTTGGGAGCGGTGCCGTGCGTGGCTTCAAACAGGCCGACATAGTCGCCGATATTGGCGCCGGGCGCCATCCCCAGGCCGCCCACCTGCGCCGCGCAGGCGTCGGACAGGTAATCGCCGTTCAGATTCGGGGTGGCTATGATTTCATACTCGTCCGAGCGGGTCAGCACCTGCTGGAACATCGAGTCGGCAATGCGGTCCTTGATGAGGATTTTGCCCTTGGGCATTTTACCCTTGTGTTTGCTCCAGAGCTCATTCTCAGTGACGACCTTGTTGCGAAACTCGGTGGTGGCCACCTGGTAACCCCAGTCACGGAAGGCCCCCTCGGTGTACTTCATGATGTTGCCTTTGTGCACCAGCGTGACCGAACCGAGCTTCTTGTCGATGGCGTGATTAATTGCTTTGCGCACAAGACGCTTCGTGCCGGTTACCGAGATCGGCTTGATACCCACACCAGAGTCGGCACGGATGTTCGTTTTCATCGTTTTGTTCAGCCAGTTGATGACCTTCTTGACCTCGGCCGTGCCTTTGCGCCACTCAATTCCGGCGTAGACATCCTCGGTGTTCTCACGGAAGATTATAACGTTGAGTTTCTCAGGATGAGTCACCGGTGAACCTACGCCCTTGAAGTAGCGCACCGGACGGACGCAGGCGTATAGGTTCAGTACCTGCCGCATCGTTACATTGAGAGAACGGTAGCCTCCCCCAATGGGAGTGGTAAGCGGGCCTTTGAGGGCTACAATGAAGTCCTTGATGGCGTTTATTGTCTCTTTGGGCAGCACCTCGCCATACAGCTTGTCCGCGTTTTCACCGGCGTAGATATCCATCCAGACAATTTTCTTCTTGCCCTTGTAAGCCTTCTCGACGGCAGCGTCGACCACCCGTCGACAGGCCTTCATGATGTCGCGGCCGATACCGTCCCCCTCAATGACGGGAATAATCGGATTGTTTGGAACCGACAGCTTCTTATTCTTAACCGTAATACATTTGCCGTCTTTCGGGACAACGATATGTTTATACTTAGCCATAGAAACTCCTTTAGTAGCCAAGAATCTCAAGGTGTTCTTTGTAGGTGCCGGCAGATTTCTGCAGCGCAGCCAATTCCGCCTTGCTCAGCTTGAGTTCGATGATCCGCTCGACGCCGTTGGCGCCCAACACCACGGGAACTCCGATATAGATATCCTTGATACCATATTCACCGGTGAGGTAAGCCGAAACCGGCAGGACCTTCTTCTCATCGTTGAAGACTGAGCGGCACATGTCAACAGTAGCCGCGGCGGGAGCATAGTAAGCCGAGCCCGTCTTTAGCAGCTTGACGATTTCACCGCCTCCCACGCGGGTACGCTCGGAAATCGCCTCAATGCGATCCTCGGGGATCAGCTCCGAAATGGGAATACCGGCGACGGTTGTATACCGCGGCAGCGGCACCATCGTATCGCCGTGCCCCCCCAGCACCATCGCCTGGATCTCCGACATGGCCACGTCAAGCTCCATGGCTACGAAGGTACGGAAGCGGGTTGAATCGAGTATGCCGGCCTGGCCGAAAACTCGGTTTTGGGGAAAGCCAGTGATCCTTTGCATGTGAAAGGTCATCAGATCGAGCGGGTTGGAGACCATGAGGATGAAGCTGTCGGGAGCGAGTTTCTTAATATGCTCGCCTACTGAAGCGATGATCTCGGCATTCTTGCTCAGCAGGTCTTCGCGCGACATCCCCGGCTTGCGGGGCAGCCCGGCGGTCATGATAACAATGTCGGCCCCCTTGATTTCTTTGAAATCATTGGTCCCGGTGACAGTGGCGTTGTAGCCCCGCACCGGGCCGGCCTGGGTCAGATCGAGTCCTTTGCCCTGGGGGACCCCTTCGATGATGTCAACCATGACCACGTCGGCGAGGTTCGCTTCGGCCAGGTACATGGCGCATGACGCGCCTACGTTACCGGCGCCAACGACGGCGATCTTCTTGTTCATTTTACCTCCAATATGAATGATGCTTTCAATTCAGTCGTTCTCTATCTTCAATACCATGTTGGCGGCATCATGGACGACCGCCAAGTGATAATTTTCACATTCTTTTCCTGTTGAGTACAAAAAAAATTGCAGGTTGTCAAGCGGTTCGTAAAATACATGGCGGGCAATGTTGTCCGGCAGGATCGAATGAAGACGAATATCAACTCGTTTCCCGATTGAGATCACTCGCGACAACTTGTGGGAGCCGAAATGCTGCCTGTCGTCTTTGGGGCGATTTGCCCGTCGATCCCATCTGTCCGCCAATCGGAAAAAGTGCTCGGAGCCTACCCCTTCTTCACATGTCGAAACGATAATAATCGTCCCTCCGTCTTTGACTGCCGTCTGACAATTCTCCAGCGCTTTCTGCGCCTGGTAGAGGTTTTTGTCTAAAGGAGGCAGCACTTCGCAGATGATAACATCATATCTTTTAAAAACTTGGCGGGTATATATCTTCTCTGCAATAGACGTTGCATTCCTAAAGGCGGTACTCAGTCGGCCAAAAAAAAGACCGGCGATCTGCCGCCTAGAGTCAGTGACGATTTGTATGCCAAAAAACTTGTCGCGCTCAAGCATGGCCATGAGAGAATCAAGGTGCTCCGCTACCGGGTTGCCCTCCAGCTTCAGCGGCGCCGCCTCGAGAGAGTTGGCCAGGTTGTGGTTACGGGCCACCGTATCAAAATCAGTCAGCCCCGGAAAGATCGCTTTTCTCCCGCCGGTAAAGCCGGCGAAGTAATGTGGCTCCACCGAACCGATGACCAGTATATTTTTGTGCTCAAGAACGGCGCTGTTTACCCATACCTCTCCACCCAAGACGTCTCTGCCTATTGAAGTCATGCAAGAGCGGTCACTGGCGTCATGGTAGGAGACATTGTCTCTTACTCGCTCCCACAGGCGCCTAAATATTTTGTGGTAGTGTTTTTCTGTGGGCGCAGTATGAGCGCCAGTGGAAATGAGATACCGGGCGGAATCGACAACGCCTGGGTGCAGCTGATCGAGCCACTGAAGGATCGTGGCGGTGGGAGTATTTCGGTAGCCGTCGTTGACGACTATCAGGGGCGGGTCGCCAGAGAGGAAGCGGCCACCGCCGGCCTGTAAGAATCCACTTGAGAATGTGTCAACGCTGAGGGGGTTCTGCACGGCAGTGGGAGAGAAGATATCTACTTGAATGGAGGAAGGAATATCCAGTATTAGCGTGCTTTCGGCATACGCCAGTTCAATCTTCATGGCTGCCGGTCACATTTCATACGACTCTGTCAAAAAAAGAAAGAGATTTCCCTGGCGGCGGTTTCATCCGAATCGGACGCGTGAACGGAGTTTTTTTCCACATCCCGTCCCACTTCATAACGAATAGTCCCGCAGGCGGCCTCAGCCGGGTTAGTTGCACCGACGAGAGTGCGCAGTCCCTCGACCGCGTTCTCCTTTTCCAGCACCATCGGCACCACCGGGCCGGAAGTCATATACTCTACCAGTGGATGGTAGAACGGCTTCTCTTTGTGGACGGCGTAAAACTCCTGCGCCTCTTCTTTGGAAAGCGGCATCATTCGCATAGCGACAATTTTGAAGCGCGCCTGCTCCAGGCGGCTTATGATATGGCCGATGAGATTTCTCTCCACGGCGTCCGGTTTGATAATCAGAAGCGTCCTGCTCAACGTCTCTCCCTTTTTTGGCGCTGTTACCTTTTGATCTTCAGCGCCTCACGAAAACCGATCTCAACCGCTTTCTGGTTCTTTTCTTCCGTGCCGCGCGGCGCTCGCGCGAGGACTGCTTTAACCAGTGCCTCGTGTGAAACTATGCCGGTCAGGGCAGCAATAGCTCCCAGAGCAATGACATTGGCCACCATGACGTGGCCGGCTTCCTCGCGGGCCAGCCGCGTGAACGGCAGACCGTAATAGTTGTCGGTCGGAACTTGCGTTACCAAAACATTGTCGATGATAAGCGTCCCGTTCTCTTTGAGGTCCGCGTAATACTTGTCCATCGACTCCTGAGTCATGGCCAACAGCAAATCGAGCGTCAGCGCCTTGGGGTAATATATTTCGCTGGTGGAAACCACCACATCCGCCTTGGAGGCTCCACCGCGAGCTTCCGGCCCGTATGACTGGGTTTGAATCACCCTCTTAGAGGGGTCAGTGCCAATCGCTTCCGCTATGATAACGGACGCCAGAATCATCCCCTGTCCTCCGGAACCGGACAGGCGCATTTCAAAGCGGTCATGGGGGATTTCTATTTTGCGCAACGACTTATGGGCCATGGCTACTTTCCTCCCTGATGGGCATCGACGATTTTCTGGTATTCATCGCAGAATTCTGTCTTGTCTGCCCGGTGCAAGACGCCGATGACAAATTTGTCTTGGAGTTCTTCTTCCGTCATTTTTTTGGCTTTGCCCAGCATCACGGACTTTTCTTTGAACCACGTGAGCATGGACATGGCATGACCCAGACGATTGAGCCGGCCATAGTAGGTGTGGCAGTTTGTAATCACTTCTATCATTGAAAAGCCGCGATGCTCAATAGCATTCATAATATTCTTTTCCATTTGAGGGGCGTGATAGACGGTGGTGCGAGCGACAAACGTAGCTCCGGCTGCTTTGGCCAGCTCACACGGCTCAAAGTGTTTCTCAACGTTCCCGTAAGGGGTCGTAGTGGAGAAAGCGCCGGATGGGGTAGTGGGAGAGCCCTGTCCGCCGGTCATACCGTAGATATAGTTGTTTATCAGGATAGCGGTAATGTCAATGTTGCGGCGACAGGCGTGAATGAAGTGGTTGCCGCCTATGGCAAGAGCGTCACCGTCGCCGGTGATCACGATAACCTTCATTTTCGGTTTAGCGAACTTGACCCCGGTAGCAAAGGGCAGCGCACGGCCATGAGTCGTATGTAGGGCATTGAAATCGAGGTAGACCGGCATGCGACTGGTGCAGCCTATACCCGACACCAGGACAACTTCATCTTTTGACAGGCCAAGCTTGTCGACCGCGCGAATCAAAGCCCCCATGACGATGCCGATGCCGCAGCCTGAACACCAGACATGGGGGAATTTTTTCTTCGGACGGAGGTAATGGAGAAAGACATCGGATTTTTGCTTCGGAGCAGGTTCTTTCTCTTTTGTCACAGTTGTCATGATAACACCTCCTCAAGCTTATCTAAAAGTTGCATCGGGGTAAGGATCTCACCGTCGTACCTCTGAAGGCTGTGCACTTCGGCGCCGGGCTGGACCACCCGTTCAACCTCACGGACAATTTGCCCCATGTTCAGCTCGCTCACGATTACCTTGGAGCAGTTCTGAAGCAGATCACGAAGCTGGTCTAATGGGAAAGGCCAGACGGTATGCAGTTGAATAGAGCCTACTTTGACCCCGGCCTGACGGGCCAGCGTCACAGCCAGCAATGCGGCTCGTGACACTGAACCATACGAGACAAAGGCAATCTCGGCGTCGTCCATCTTCTCCACGCGCAGCTTGAATATCTCATCTTTGTAGTCTTCAATCTTGCACTTGAGCTTCTTCAGCTTGGTGGCGATTTCATCGGGCCGGTTGGTGGGGAATCCCATGGTGTCATGGGTAAGGCCGGTTACATAGTATCGGTAGCCCTCACCATAGGCCGGCATCGGGTTGACACAATTCTCGGTCGGCTCAAAAGGTACGTAGTCAGCCGGATCGCAGGTTGGTTTCACCCGATCAATCACTTCGTACTCTCCCGGCTGCGGCAGAGCGATCATTTCGCGCATGTGAGCAATAGCTTCGTCAAGAAGAACTGTAACCGGCGTTCGGAAACGCTCAGCCAGATTAAAAGCCCGGATGGTTTCAGTGACGGTGTCAGCAACAGTCGAAGGGGCGACGGCAATAGCGGTAAAATCTCCATGCGGCCCCCAGCGCGCCTGCATCGTGTCCGATTGGCTGACCTTGGTGGGCAAGCCGGTCGAGGGTCCCCCGCGCTGGACATTGACAATCACGCACGGAGCCTCTACCATGTATGCATATCCAATGTTTTCAACCATGAGGGAATAACCAGGGCCGGAGGTGGCGGTCATAGATTTTAATCCGGCCATCGAAGCGCCCACTATAGCACCCATGGAGGCAATCTCGTCTTCCATCTGAATGAACCGGCCGCCGATCCTGGGCAACTCCCGGGCGCAGCCCTCGGCCACTTCCGTTGAGGGAGTAATGGGATAACCGGCATAAAACTTCATTCCGGCATAGATAGCTCCATGAACGCAGGCCATGTTTCCCAGCAGTATTTGTCTTTCGGCGTGAGCCATAGTACCTTCCTTTAGAACATGCTCAGCATGTCCTACTTGTAATTTGACGTTATGGCGAAATCAGGACAGTGTACCCAGCAAATGGTGCACTGGGTGCAATCCTCGGGGCGAGCTACAACCGGTTTGCCGTCTTGGTCAGGCTCAAAAACCTGCTTCGGACAAAGGGCAATGCAGATGTTGCATGCCTTACACCAACTGAGATTGATATTCAAGGGAGGCGGTCCCTTGGAGTAATCATACTTACTTTGAGCGGCGGGTTTGGGTTTTGATTCACCTACCACGTTTGACTCTGCCATAGCACATCCTTAAGGTTAGCAAATTGCCTAATATGTATACGCAAGTAACTTCTACTACTGTTTTTTCTTTCTTTTCAAGGCCGTCTTTTTGGCACTCGGCTTCTTCTTCACGGCTGCTTTTGCGGTTGTCTTCTTCGTTCTCGCTTTCGTGGCTGTTTTCTTGGTTGCTGCTTTGGTTGCCTTCTTTGCCGCAGGTTTCTTTACCGTCCCCGCAGCCTTCTTCCCAGCTTTCGCCATCAGCTCTTTCAAGACGGCCGGGATTTCCGTAGGCGAACCGGCGACCGGCACACCCACCTTGTTGAGAGCCGCAATCTTCTCTGCAGCCGTGCCTGAGCCACCGGAAATGATAGCGCCGGCGTGTCCCATCCGCTTGCCGGGCGGGGCCGTCTGACCGGCGATAAAAGCCACCACCGGCTTGCTGAGGTTTTTCTTAATGTACTCAGCAGCGATCTCTTCGTCGGAGCCACCTATCTCACCAATCATCACCACTGCCTTGGTTGCCTGGTCGTTCTCGAACTCCTCAAGACAATCGATGAAGTTGGTGCCAATGACCTGGTCGCCGCCGATACCGATGCAGGTCGTCTGTCCCAAACCGGCCTGGGTCAGCGCCCAGATCGCTTCGTAGGTAAGCGTGCCGGAACGGGAGACGACTCCCACATGGCCCTTCTTAACAATCGTCCCCGGCATAATGCCCACCTTCGACTCGTCGGGGGAGATCAATCCAGGGGAGTTCGGCCCTATCAGCCGCGCCCCCTTAGCCTTGACATAGGGATACACCTTCATCATGTCATTGGCCGGGATACCCTCGGTAATGCAAACCACCAATTTGATTCCGGCATCAATCGCCTCATAGATAGCATCTACCGCAAAGGCCGGCGGAACATAAACTACGGAGGTATTGGCGCCAGTCTTGGAGACAGCTTCTTCCATGGTGTTGAAAACCGGTATGTCGGCCACTTTGGTGCCGCCCTTTCCCGGGGTAACCCCGCCGACAACATTAGCGCCGTAGTCCTTCATCTGGGTGGCATGAAAGGAGCCATCGCGGCCGGTGATGCCCTGAACCAAAACCTTAGTTTTTTTATTTATGAATATCGACATGGTCTTTCATCCTTCTCACTCAGTTTTACTCCATCCCGGCCAGCTCAATGGCCTTTTTTACCACGTTGTCCAGCGTATCGGCATACGGCAGATTGATCGATCTCAAGATATCAGCCGCTTTCTGCTCATTGGTCCCGGTCAACCGCACGACCACCGGAACTGATGGCTTGAACTGCTTGAAAGCCTCGACAATACCGTTGGCGACGTCGTCACAGCGAGTGATGCCGCCGAAAATGTTGATCAGAATGGCTTCGACGTTCGAATCCGATAGGATAATGTTCATCGCCGTCACAACCTTCTGCGGATTGGAGGATCCGCCGATGTCGAGGAAATTAGCCGGTTCACCACCGTAGCGCTTTACAAGGTCCATAGTAGCCATCGCCAGGCCGGCTCCATTGACGATACACCCGATATTGCCGTCCAGTTTTATATAGGAGAGATCGGCCTCGCGCGCCTGTACTTCAGCCGGTTCTTCGGCGTCCAGATCGCGCATCGCGGCCACTTCGCGCTGACGGAACAGGCCATTGTCATCGATATTGATTTTAGCATCAAGCGCAATGACCTCTCCGGAACGGTTGGTTATTAGCGGATTGATTTCAGCCAGGGAGGCATCGACTTTCCAGAAAACATTGTACAGTTTCATGATGACATCGGTGGCCTGACGCACCTGGCTGATGTCCCGGTAAAGCTTATAGGCAAGATTGCGCGCTTGATAGCTCTTTAGGCCCAGCACCGGATCGACGTACAGTTTGAAGATTTTTTCAGGGGTTTTGGCCGCTACTTCCTCGATATCCACCCCTCCGGCCGGAGAAACCATGATGACCGGCTGCTTGGTGGTGCGATCGAGGATAATCCCGACATACGACTCCGAGATAATATCCTCGGCGGCCGTGACGAGAACCTTTTTTACCGTGAGTCCTTTGATGTCCATGCCCAGTATGCTCTGGGCGAGGACCTTGGCCGCCTCGGTGTTCTCGGCATACTTAATCCCGCCGGCTTTACCCCGACCTCCCACATGAACCTGCGCCTTTACCATAACCGGTTTGCCCACTCTTTCCGCAATCGCTACCGCCTCAAGCGAGGTGGTAGCCATGTCACCGGGCGGGACTGGAATACCGCCCTCAGCGAAGATTTGTTTTGCCTGGTACTCGTGGATTTTCATTATCGGTTTTCCTTGTCACCAACATCGTTGCTTTTATTGTCATTGATTTTATGGTCGTTCGGTCGTTTGATATTCTTCGCGTAATACTCTTTAGCCAATGATCGCAGGGTTCCGCCGGTATTGTTGTCCGGGTTGTCAACAACCTGGTCCAACAAGTAATTGAGAATTTTCCCCACGGCCGGCCCCGGTTTGAGACCGAAAAGCTCCATTACATCGTAGCCGTCTACCGCCAGGTCCGACGTACTCAGCGGCGGTTTGCGCTCCAACTCGGCTCTGATTTCCTGTTCAAACCGGTCCACGTCTTCGGTGGTGCCGTCTCTGCCTTGCGCTTCCACGTCGGCGCGTCTGAGATCAAGCAGATCGAAGATCAACTCGGTTCCCACCCGTCGCAACAGCCGCCGGAGGCCTTTGTCAGTGACGTCGGTGGTAAACATGTGGCGCTCCACCAGGATTGCGACCTCCTCGGCCAGATCGTTAGCATATCTCAGACGCTGCATTGCCGTCAGCGACGTCTTGGCGCCGCTAGCCTCATGGCCGTAAAAGGTCGCCCCATCCTCAACCAGGTCCTTGTGCTGCGGCTTGTTGATGTCATGGAACAGGGCAGCTAACCGCAACCGGAGGCGCGGTTGGCAGGCGTCAATCGTGCGAAGGGTATGTTCAAACACGTCCCATTTGTGATACCCGCCCGGCTGATCGACGCCAACACACTCTTCCAACTCCGGCAGGAACTCCTTCAGCAGACCCGCATCGAGCATAAGCCGAAAGCCGACCGAAGGCCGTTGTGCCAGAAGCAGCAGCTTGTTCAACTCCTCAGCAATGCGTTCACTCGATACGCTCTTGATCAGGGGGGCGTGACGGCATATCGCCTTGAACGTTTTCGGCTCAATGGTGAATTCAAAACGGGCGGCAAACTGCACCGCCCGGAGCATCCTCAGCGGATCGTCTTCAAACGACGCCTCGTACACCATACGAATCCGGCGCTTTTCAAGGTCGAGGCGTCCGTCAAGGGGATCGATCAGCTCATCGCTGTCCAGAGCTAAGGCCATGGCGTTGACGGTAAAATCGCGACGGGCAAGGTCCTCTTCAACCTTGAGATTCGGGTCAAAGGCGACGTCAAAGTCTTTATGTCCCAGACCGGTTGAGTGTTCCCGGCGCGGTAGCGTTATATCAAAGGTCTGCGGCTTCCCGGAGGCAACCTGCGTGAACTTGACAACTCCAAAGCTTTTCCCGACCAGGTTGACCTGACCGTGGTTCTTGAGAAGCTGGGTCAGCTCATCATACGGTATGCCGGTGACAAGGTAATCCCGGTCCTTGACGGTGTCACCCCCATAAAGGATTCCATCGCGGACCGCTCCCCCGACCTCGTATATTCGGCCCCGGCGCAGTATGTCGTCGATTGCTTGCCGCGACAATTTACACATTCTCAATCCGGTATAATTCGTGTTCCGGCCTCCCCGTAAACCGCTTTTCGAGCCTCTTCGAGTGATGAAATGGCAACCATCTTGCCACCGCCTTCGAGGAACTTGATCGCCGCTTCTATCTTCGGTCCCATTGAACCGGGAGGAAAATGCCCCTGATCATAGTACCTCCTGATCTCTGATAGGGTTACCGTGTCGAGCTCCTTCTGATCGGGTCGGCCAAAATTGAGGGCAACTTTTTTCACCGACGTTAGTATGGCCAGCACGTCGGCGCCGATCTCATGCGCAATGATAGCCGAGGCAAGGTCCTTGTCAATGACGGCATCAAGACCCTCATAGTTGCTATTGGCGTCGATATAGACAGGAATGCCGCCCCCGCCGCCGGCAATGACAATCGTTCCGTCTTCCACCAGCTTCTTTATAATGGGCGCTTCTACCGCTCGGTAAGGAATCGGTGACGGGACTACCCGCCGCCAGCCGCGATCAGCATCTTTTTTTACCCGCCAGCCCAGTGTTCGGGCGCGCTTCTTGGCTTCCTCTTCGGTGTAAAACTGCCCGATAAACTTGGACGGTTTGTCAACGGCAGGATCGTCTTTATCGACCAGCATCTGGGTGATAATGGTCACGGCGGGGCGGTCAATCTTCTCGGCGCGCAGCCGGTTCTGGAGCGACTGCTCGATCATGTATCCCATTCCTCCCTCAGTGTCGGCTACCAGAACCCCTAACGGCAGGATGGGAGCTTTGCCGCGAGCTAACTCTATCCTCAGCAGAGCGTTGCCGACCTGGGGACCGTTGCCGTGAGTCACCACGAGATTGAACCCCTCCCGCGCCAGTTGAACGATAGGGTCAAGTGACCGGCGCGTATTGGCAAACTGGTTGGCAATCGTATCTTCCTGCTCCGGCTGGGTTATGGCGTTGCCGCCAAGGGCAACCACTGCTGTTCTGTTAGCGGCCATGAGATAGATACCATCGTCCACACAAGCGGCCACAAATCAAGGCGGGTCGAACACTCCCGATCCACCGACTCGCTTTCGCCTTTACTTGGGCGCTCCTTTCTTCGCCGAAACCGTCCGCTGTTTACCTTTCAGAAAGTCAGCCAGCACCGTGGTGAGGTCCGGCGACCCGATTTCCTGCAGCCTGTAAGACACACGCACCGTCGGCTTCTTTATCTTGACCAGCCGGGTCAAATCGATCGGCGTGGCAATAATGACCAGGTCACATTCCGTCCGGTTGATGGTCGTTTCCAGGTCCTTAATCTGTTCAGCGCCGTACCCCATCGCCGGCAGCAAGACACCGATATCCGGGTACTTTTCAAACGTTTCCGTAATTGACTTGACGGTGTAAGGGCGGGGGTCTACCAGTTCAGCGGCGCCGTATTTGTCCGCCGCCACCACCCCCGCGCCGTAGGCCATTTCACCGTGCGTCAGGGTGGGGCCATCCTCAACAACAAGCACCTTCTTGCCCCGGATCATCTCCCAGTTTTCGACTTCAATCGGGCTGGCGGCGTCGATCACAATTGCATCCGGGTTGTAGGCGGAGATATTGGCGCGCACCTTGGCGATGTCTTCGTCGTCGGCCGAATCGATTTTGTTGATGACGATCACGTCGGCCAGCAGAAGGTTGACCTGACCGGGATAATACGATATTTCATGGCCCGCCCGATGAGGGTCTACAACGGTTATCATCAGGTCCGGTTTGTAAAACGGCATGTCGTTATTGCCGCCGTCCCACAGAATGACGTCGGCCTCTTTTTCCGCCTTACGAACGATCATTTCATAGTCGACCCCGGCGTACACGGTCACGCCTCTGACGATATGCGGCTCGTATTCCTCGCGCTCTTCAATGGTGCATTTGTGCTTGTCAAGGTCGACCAGTGTCGCAAAGCGCTGGCAGGCTTGTTTAGCCAGGTCGCCATATGGCATCGGGTGGCGAATCACTACCACCTTCTGGCCCATTTCCTGCAGTACCTTCGCTACTTTGCGCGCCGTCTGCGACTTGCCGCAGCCGGTGCGCACGGCACACACCGCCACCAGCGGCTTGCTGCACTCAATCATCGTGGACGCCGTGCCTTCAAGGGAAAAGCGCGCGCCGGCTTTCATAACGAAGGCTGCCTTTTCCATTACATACTGGTAGGGAACGTCAGAATAGGAAAAGACAACCTCATCGATCGCGTGCTTCTTGATAAGGCTGACCAGCTCCTTTTCCTCGTGAATTGGAATTCCTTTTGGGTAGAGCTTGCCTGCCAGGGATGCAGGGTAGGTTCGCCCATCAATGTCAGGAATCTGCGTGGCGGTGAAAGCAACCACCTCGACAGCGTCATTATTCCGATACAACATATTGAAATTATGAAAATCGCGCCCGGCAGCGCCCATTATGATGATTCTCTTTCGTCCTTTTGCCATCTTTCTCTCCACTCGATTCAGCAACGAATGTCGGGTTTCTCGTCCGCCCCTGGCGGACTCGGAACCCGACCTACAAGGCTAAATTGACGAAGCGCACTAAAACGGTAGGTCGGGTTCCTCCGCCTCCAGCGGATGCCAAAGGCGGATGAGAAACCCGACAATAGCTTTCAAAGCGTCGTTCCTTCACTTCAGTTATCAATCTGCGCCCGCTGCAGGCTGCCGGAAAAGTCAACGTAGACCGACTTCCATTCGCTGAAGACGTCAAGCGCCGCCGTGGCCGCTTCGCGATGACCGTTGCCCGTCTCTTTGGTTCCTCCGAACGGCAGGTGTGTCTCGGCGCCGATCGTGGGAGCATTCACGTAGAAAATGCCGGTGTACACGTCGCGCATGGCAGTATACGCCTTGTTGACATCCCGAGTGTAAATGGAAGCCGATAGGCCGTAGTTGGTGTCGTTGGCCATTTCAATAGCTTCTTCAAAGGTGCTGAACGAAGCAACCGACAACACCGGCCCGAATATCTCCTCGCGCCAGATGCGCATCTTCTGAGTGACCTCACTAAAGACAGTGGGCTGCATGAAAAAGCCCTTATCGTAATCGCCGCCGGTCAGCCTCTCACCGCCCGTGAGGAGTTTCGCTCCCTCTTTTTTGCCAACCTCGACATAGCCCAGCACAGTGTCAAGCTGACCCTGGTTAATCAGCGGTCCCATCTCGGTCGATTCGTCAAGGCCGTTTCCGATTTTCAACTTCCGCGCCCGCTCAACCAGGGCGGAAGTAAACTTGTCCAGGACGTCCCTGTGGCAGACTAAACGGCTGGTGGCCGTGCAGCGCTGGCCGGTGGTGCCAAACGACCCCCAGAGGGCGCCGTCAACCGCCAGCTCTAAATCAGCGTCGTCCATAACAATCTGGACATTCTTGCCGCCCATTTCTAAGCAAACATGCTTGAAACTGCTGGCGCAGCCCTCGGACACCTTGCGGCCGATCTCAGTCGAGCCGGTAAACGAAACCACTTTGACGTGGGGATTCTTGATCAGCGGATCCCCCAGTGCCGAGCCGGAACCGGTGACCATGTTCAGCACCCCCGGTGGAAGACCTTCCTCGTAGCAAATCCTCACAAAGTGCGCCACCGAGAGGGGCGTATCGGTGGCCGGCTTGATAACCACCGTGTTACCGCAGATCAGGGCCGGCATCGTTTTCCACGATGGGATGGCCATCGGGAAATTCCACGGTGTAATGAAACAACAGACACCAAGCGGCTGACGCACGGTCATATTGAACTTGTTTTGCAACTCCGACGGCGTGGTCATGCCGAAAAGGCGGCGTCCCTCACCGGCCATGTAAAAGGTCATGTCAATCGCTTCCTGCACGTCACCCCTGGTTTCATGGATAATCTTACCCATTTCGCGGGTCATATCGCGAGAGAGGGTTTCCTTTTCTGTCACTAGCCGTGACGCTATGCGGTAGATGATCTCTCCTCGCTTGGGTGCAGGCACCAGCCGCCATTTTTTGTAAGCCTTGGCGGCTGCTTCGATGGCCATGTTGACATCTTCAGACGTCGACTTTTGGAAAACACCTACCAACTCGTCGGTGTCGGCCGGGTTGCGGTTTTCGAAGGTCTGTCCCGATTTGGACTCGACCCACCGGCCGTTGATAAAGTTCTTGAATACGTTAGATTTGGCCATCATACGCTCCGTAAAGACTTCTCTTTTCAACAACTTGCGGTCATTATCCCAGTAGACATTGTGAACTAATTCACAGCTACTCGACATACAAGCAATTAATATATTGGTTCTCATTCGGTTGTCAACCGCTTTCACTGGGGAAAACTAAGTTTTTTTCGTTGGGACGCAATGAGTTACAGGGAATACTAAACGGGATTCCTGAAACGGCAAATCGGACATGTTATCGTGCCACCGGTCGTTCCAGTATTACTCGGTCGACATAATCCACTTTATCGACCGCACTGTAAAAAAAGATTGTTTTCGATTTTTTCGGCTTTTTTACGTTATATTAATAGAGTCCCTTGATGGAGGATCGATGTACACCCTGCTTTTAGCATCATGGCTTTGCTTACCTTCCTTTCCGCTTAACCCGGTCGCACAGGATACGATCGCCTCCGTGAACGTGCACGTCACTGTCGGGTTAAGCGGACCGAACAGTTTAGTAGGCTCCGGCCCGGAAATCACGTCCAAGTATGAAATCCGCCTGATCCATCCGGTCGTGGTGCGGGCGGCGTTTGACTACCGATTTGGTGAAGTGAATTCCATACTGTTTCCCAAGGGGACTCTCCACAGCGCTACGGTTTCAACTGACGCCCTTTACTATCGGGGCACCCACAAACTTACCGGATACCTGGGGCTTGGACTGGTGTACACGTTTCATCACTATCACCTTACCAATGATGCCGCCGATTCCCTTCGCGAAAACCATCAGGTCCAGGATGTCGGTATCAGGCCGACGTTCGGCCTTCGGATAACTATGGGGCTGAGGTTTCATCGCACTGTCTCTCTCGAAATAGGCATCACGGAGGCCCGCCCGAACATGAAGTTTGTCAGACGACTGAGCGAAAAAAGTTACTCCGTCACCACCGAGCGCATACGATTAAGCGATGTCCGTATCACGCTGGGGTATCTGTGGCCCCTCAGCCGGTGGTAGCCAAGAACGACAGCAAAAGCACAGCAGGTCGAATCCCGAATGAAGTCCGCCTGAGACGGACGAAGGAGAAACTCGACAATAGCTTAGACAGCGAACATTCGATATCTCGGTCCACCAGCCTCTGACAGGTTCGGAAGCCGACTACAAGACTGTAGAAATTAATTGGAGAAGGTATTAGTGGTGGGGGTCGGATGAAAGCACACTAACAGCCGGAAGGGAGTGCAGGAATGAGTCGAGCGCCATTTCAAGTATTGGTTTTTCCTTATAGAGTTATGCCGAATAACAAAGTGCTTTACGCGGTTTTCAGACGAGAATTGTCAACCGGCGCTTATTGGCAGGGCATTGCAGGCGGAGGGGAAAATGGTGAATCCCCGTTAGAGGCAGCAAAACGAGAAGCGTTTGAAGAAGCTGGTATCAAACCACATAGTGAATACATTGAACTTGATTCTTACGCGATGATTCCTGTTGTGAACGTTTGCGGATTCAGGTGGGGCAAGGATGTCTTAGTTATTCCTGAATACTGTTTTGGGGTAAGGGTGGAAGATGTTCACTTACAGCTATCCAGTGAACACACAGAATTCAAATGGTTGGATTATGATATGGCGGGCAAAATCCTAAGTTGGGACAGTAATAAGAACGCTCTTTGGGAATTAGATCTTAGACTTAGAAGAAAATCGTAGGCTGGGTTCCCAGCGGAATCCGCCTAAGGCGTATGGAGCGAGAAACTCGACAGCTCCTCCGTCATGTTGAGTCTTCCAGGTCCGATCCCAAACGGGTAACCCACCACGCCATAAGCGTGGCTGTGGGGTCTTTCATTACCATGATGAACGGGTAACCCTCAGCTCTGCTGTGGGGTCTTTCATTACCATGATGAACGCGAAGATTAGAACAGTAGGTCAAGCCCACTTGGGGTTTGGCATTCCTTATAACGTTGATGCCTATACCGGGTGTGCTCATCACCACGTCGGGAGTGTGACCTTGTATTCTTGGTATATCATGTCGATCACACGCTTACAAGCCGAACCGCAAGAGCCAAAAAAAATAAAAAGAAATGTCGTCTCAAGACTTGCCAGATCATGAGATAAAAAATATAATTGTAACTGTGGCGAACTGGTCAGTGATGAAGTATCTCGGGCTGCTCCTCTTAGTGCTCAGCTTAGCCTTGGTCTGCTATCCCCGTTTTGACAGGCAAGACTTGGGTCCGATAAAGAACTTGGTTGGTAAGAAAATCGGAAAGCCGTCTTTAGGGGACTCTCCACTCTACGTAAGATACGTCGATTATTTTCGGGGGAAAGCTGAGATCACAGAAATTCCTTTACCTTTTCGGTACCGGCCGCTAGCGCCGCTGATTGCGTCCGTATTGCCGATAGAAAATCCTATGACTGCGCTTAATGTGGTCAATCTCTGCTGCCTGTACATTGCGCTGTTTTTCCTTTTTCGTTTTCTCAAGTACCTTCGTTTCAGCTTTAGGTACGCCCTGGGAGGGTGTTTCATGTTCTCGGTATCCTTCCAGACGTTCTACTACAGTACGATAGGTGGTGTCGATCCTGTCTTCATATGCTTCCTCGTGCTTGGTAGTTACTTCATTTTCACAGAAAGGTGGTGGCATCTAACCTTAGTACTTTTATTGGGTGCTCTGGCAAAAGAGGTGATTGTACTACTCATTCCCCTTGCTTTGGTTTTCCTCTGGAAGAACGAAAGACCGTACAAAGCCAAGCTCGCCATCTTCCTTCTCGCGTATCTTCTACCAACCCTTCTACTTAGATACCTGTTTCGGGAGACCGGCTATTATAACTGGTTCCCTTCGATTGAGATGCTGGCGAAGAATATCCGACCCAGGGCACTGCTCAGTGTGGTTTTGACATTTGGCCTGCCAGGATTCCTGTCTCTGGGCTTTGCTTGGTATTACAAGGAATTGAGAAAGCTCACAGACGAGAGGTTGATTATCCCACTGCTTTCCGGGATATGCTTCACCATACTGCTGATCCTCTATTCAGCTGCAACCGCACACACCGACGGCCGTTTTGTGTGGCCTATGGTTGTTTACAGTATTCCACTGTCCCTGTGGTTCATTAGGGAGTGGCCAGGAATGCGCGTGCGACACCATTAAACATCAAGGAAGCATGGCATACTGACCTTCTTGATACAACAATAGCACCGTCCTGTGTGTAGCCTGATTGTTCTCATATAGAACCTTGCCTCTACTCCCGTACCCTTTCGGGTTTCTCACTTCGCTCCATTCGGAGCCTGTCCCACCGTTCTCAGAGGTTTCTACCACAGTACCGATCCAGAAAATCCTTGCGAAAGACATCAAACCGCTCTTCCTCGATTGCCCTTCTGATATTGCGTATCAAGTTTTGGTAAAAGTAGGTTGAGTGATAAGTGGCCAGAACCATGCCGGTGATTTCCGATTGGTTATACAGGTGTCGGATATAGGCCCGGCTGTAACGCCGACATACTTGGCAGTCGCAGTTGGGATCCAGCGGACGGTCGTCGTCAGCATAATCAGCGTTGCGGTAAGTCAACTGGCCTTCGGAGGTAAAGACGTTGCCCGTGCGGGCGTTGCGTGTTGGCAGAACGCAGTCAAACATATCAACGCCGTACGAGACGGCCATCAGAATATCTTCCGGGTATCCTACCCCCATAAAATAGCGCGGTTTGTCCTCAGGTAGATACTGCATGGTGTGCGCCAGAATCTCTTCCATCTCGATTTTGCTTTCGCCGACCGAAAGGCCGCCGATCGCATACCCGTCAAAATCAAACGAGACAATCTCCTGCGCCGACTGCGTGCGCAGGTCCTTATACACCGACCCCTGCACAATCCCAAACAGCCGAATGGCTGATTTATTCTTCTCGTTGAATCGTTTGTGAAGTGGGAGAGACGCTTTCGCCCATTCGAACGTTCTCCTCACACCGGTTGACGCTAATTGCCTGTCGGCAGGGTAAGGAACGCACTGATCGAGAGCCATAATAATGTCGGCGCCGAGGTCATGTTCGATCTCGATGACTTTATGGGGAGTGAAGAGATGTCGGGAGCCGTCAAGGTGCGACTTGAACTCCACACCCTCATCGGTGATGCGTGATATATCTCTCATTGAAAAGACCTGGTAGCCGCCACTGTCGGTCAGAGTCGGTTTGTTCCAGCCGGTGAAACGAGCCAGACCTCCCTGGGACTTGACAATCTTGGGCCCGGGGCGCAGGTAGAGATGGTAGGTGTTGCCCAAGATGATTTCAGTGCCGCACTCCTCAAGATGCTCCGCAGTAAGAGCCTTCACGGCGCCGGTGGTACCGACCGGCATAAAGGCCGGAGTCTGAAATGTTCCGTGAGGTGTCGCTATCTCCCCTCGCCGCGCGGCGTTTTCAGTAGTGATGATCTTGAAAAAGCGTTCGCTCACGGTCGGTTTTATCCAAGCACAATGTCTAGAGCCGACTGAATGTTGGTCACGCCCACCAGCTTGATCTGTCTATTGCTAACCTGAGAAACATTGGCCTGCGGAAGGATCATGGTTGTAAAACCCATCCTGTGGGCTTCGCTGAGACGTCGATCGATCATGGTGACGCCGCGCACCTCACCGGAGAGGCCAACTTCGCCGACCAGAAGCGTTTTAGGATCAACCGACCGATTTAATAGGGATGATGCAATGGCCATGAGAATCGGCAGGTCGAGGGCCGGCTCGGAAAGTCTCAGCCCACCGGCTATTGAGACAAAAACGTCGTTGGTGGACATCGGATAGCCGCATCGTTTTTCCAGAATAGCTAAAAGTAGAGCCAGTCGTTTGTTGTCAATACCTCCTGCAACGCGCTGCGGGTTGCCATAGTTGGCCGTCGTGACGAGCGCTTGAATCTCAACTAAGATCGGGCGGCTTCCCTCACAGATGCCGGTCACAACCGATCCGGTTCTCGGTTCCGTTGAATGATTCGACAAAAAGAAAGACGACGGGTTGGATACCTGCGTCAATCCCTCGGGCAGCATCTCAAATAGGCCGATTTCGCTGATCGACCCAAAACGATTCTTGACAGCGCGAAGCATCCGGTACAGATGGGCGCTGTCTCCCTCGAAGTAAACCACGGTATCGACCATGTGCTCCAGCACCTTCGGGCCGGCGACCATCCCGTCCTTCGTCACGTGACCAACCAAAAAGATCGCTAGCACTTTCAACCGGGCCAGTGCTATCAACTGGCTGGCCGCTTCCCGCACCTGGGATACTGTCCCCGGCGGCGACTCAAATTGTGCCGAGGAGATCGTTTGGATGGAGTCGACAAAGGCGACCGCGAAGTTCCCGGCATCAAGGATGTTGACAGATTCCTCAAGCGAATTGGAGTTGATGACGGTGATGTTGTCTCCATAAATCTTCAGGCGGTGCGCCCTGAGCTTTATCTGCGTGAACGATTCTTCGCCCGTGATATAGGCGACCGGGATATTCTGCTGCGAATAAGCGTCGGCCACCTGAAGCAGCAGAGTTGACTTGCCGATGCCCGGTTCCCCGCCAATCAGAACGGTCGTTCCGGGCAGTAGTTGGCCTCCAAGCACCCGGTCGAATTCATCTATCCCTGACTGATAGCCGGACGCCGAATCAAGACTGATTTCAGAGAGCTTTTTCTTTTCACAAGCGGCAACAGCCCGCACCGACGACTTTGAAGCCGGGACCTTTTCTTCTATGAGACAGTTCCACTGCCCGCACCCGCGGCACTGCCCCTGCCATTTGGCGTGCTCCGTTCCGCAATGGGAGCAAAAGTAGGCCGTTTTTACCTTTTTTCCGGTAATCATCGTACGTGGATGGGACCCGCGGCGCTGCCGGTGATAAACTGTTTAACCACCGGGTTGTCGGAGCTTCTAATCTCGTCCGGGGTACCGTCGAATTCAACTTTCCCGTCGTAGAGCATAACAATGCGATTGGCGATTCTGAAGGCCGACTTCATGTCGTGCGTCACGGCGATTGAAGTCACATTCAGTTGCCGGTTCAAATCGACAATCAAGTTGTTAATCATGTCCGCGGTGATGGGATCAAGGCCGGTGGTCGGTTCATCGTAGAGAAGCATCTCCGGATCGTAGGCTATGGCGCGAGCCAGCCCCACCCTTTTGCGCATACCGCCGGAAAGCTCTGCCGGACTTTTCTGAGCGGCCTCAGTTAATCCGACCATGTCAAGTTTCTCAAGTACGATTTCGCTGATACGGGCATTGTCATAGCGGTGCGACTCCTTCAGGCCGAGGCCGACGTTTTCGGCCACAGTAAGTGAGTCAAACAGCGCCGCCGACTGAAACAGCATCCCGATCCGTCGTCGGACGGCTGTGATCTCCTTCGTGTCAAGCTCAACCAGGTCCTGTCCGTCAAAAAGCACGCGGCCCTCGTCCGGCTCCAGCAGCTTGATGACATGCTTTATCAGAACCGTTTTCCCGCAGCCCGACTGCCCGATGACGACAATTGACTCTCCCCGCTCGATGGTGATATCCACGTCATTGAGAACCTGCAGGCTATTGAAGCTTTTGTACAGCCGTTCAATTTGAACCAGAGGGGTCGACATAGCTAAATCCTGAACAGAATGATCGCAAAAATAAAGTTAAAGATAAGAATAAGCACTGACGAGATAACGACCGACGTAGTAGTCGCTTTTCCGACTCCCTGCGCCCCGCCGTAGGTGTTAAATCCCTCGTAGCATCCTACCAGGCCGATAATGAGACCGAACACTCCGGCCTTTATCAGACCGTTTATAAAGTCGCCCATCTTAAAGGAGTTGCGAAAACCGTTAAGGAACGTCTCCGACGACACGTCAACGCCGACCATGGAGACGACAAGGGCTCCCATAATGGCAACAAAGTTTGCAAAGACCACCAAAAACGGCACCATGAATAAGCAGGCCAGCACGCGCGGCATGACCAGATAGCGAATCGGGTTGATGCCCATTGACTCTAAGGCGTCGATCTGCTCGGTTACGCGCATGGTGCCCAGTTCCGCCGTTACCCCGGCGCCGACCCGTCCCGCAAACACAATGGCCGACAGCACCGGGGCCAGCTCGATAACCACCGCCTTGCCCACCGCCTGCCCAAGATAGCGCAGAGGGGCTCCGATAAACTTGAACTGGTAGGCCGCCTGCCACGCCGAAACCGCCCCGACAAAAATAGAAATGATCACGATCAACGGAAGGGATTTCACTCCCAGCACGTACAACTGCTCGAAGATCAATCCGAGCGACCGGGGAATCTCTTTGAGCGAAACAAGGAATTTGCCCAGCATAAGAGAAAGACCGCCCAGCTTGGTAACGAAGTTCACGCCGCGGCGGCCGATAACCTGTAGTCCGTAATCCATGGGTATACTTAAAAGGGAACGTCTCCACCCTCGACCGGTTCCACTCCGGCCGGAACTTCACGGTAGCCGGTCGGCGCCATATTCTCAAACCGGGCGAACTCTTTCAGGAAGGTCAGGTTAATCCGGCCAGTAGGGCCGTTGCGCTGCTTGGCCACAATAACTTCAGCTTTCCCTTCGACCTCAAGATACTTTGGATCATTCCTGTCGAGGTAAGAGTAATAGTGTTCGGGGCGGTAGATGAACATGACTACATCGGCATCCTGCTCAATGGCACCGGACTCCCGCAAATCGGAAAGCTGGGGTCTTTTCTCGCCACCTCGCTGTTCCACCTGACGGGAAAGCTGGGAGCAGGCAATAACGGGGATTTCCAGCTCCTTGGCCAGCGCTTTCAAGCTGAGGGAGATACTGGCCATTTCCTGCTGGCGGTTCTCAAAGCGTCCTGAGCCATGAACCATCTGGATGTAGTCGACAATAATGAGAGCAATATCATGCTGGGCCTTCAGCCGTCGGGCTTTTGCTCTGATTTCCAGGGATGAAAGAATAGCAGAGTCGTCAATGAAGATCGGCGCTTCGGACAATGGCCCGCCCGCAAACGTCAGCTTCTGCCACTCCTCGGTTCTCAGCTTGCGGGCGCGAAGACGCTGCTGCGAAATCCTTGCCCGCCCGCACAGCATCCGTAAAGCCAATTGTTCGTTCGACATCTCGAGAGAAAAGACGCCCACGCCCTTCTTCAGCTCGACGCCTACGTATTCCGCAATGTTGATGGCGAGCGCCGACTTGCCCATGGATGGCCTGCCGGCAACTATTACAAAATCGCCTTTATGCATGCCATTGGTCATAATGTCCAGTTGGTCAAAGCCAGTTTTGATCCCAACGAGGGCGCTATCCGGGGATTGAAGGTTTTCAATCTCTTCGAAAGTAGACGGAATTAGGTCTTTAATCGATGTAAAACCCTTGCGAAGTCTTCTCTCAGATATATAGAAGATGTCCTGCTCTGCCCGGTCCAGAAGCTCCTCAACTTCTTTTTCATAAGAGTAGCAGCTTTTGACAACCTCAGTGGAAGTCTGTATCAAGCGTCGGAGAAGAAACTTGTCTAATACTTTTTGTGCGTAACTTCTGATATTGGCAGTAGAGGCAACACTCTCTACTAATTCCACCAGATAGACCCGTCCACCTATCTGCTCGAGGCTCCCATTCCTCAACAGTGCGTCTGTAATAGTTGTAATGTCACAGGGTTCCGAATTCTGGTAGAGTTCAAGCACAGCTTTGTAAATGATCTGGTGTTTGGGGGAATAGAACACCGATTCATGGTCGAGGATTTCTATTGTTTCGTGAAGGGCTTCAGTGTCCTTCAGAATAGAGCCCAGTACAGCCTTCTCAAGATCCAGCGACTGGGGCGGCTGAAGGCGCTCGACTTCTTTGTCTGTTTGCGTCCTGTAAGCCATGATCTATTCCACAAGTTTATGAATCATTACGTATTTTGGCTCATCCTGAGTTCGTCCAGGCGCTTTTTGAGCGCCTGCATATCGGCCCAGAGGTCTTTCTTATACCCCGGGAAACGCAGCAGCGCCGCCGGATGATACGTTACCATCAACGGCACCCCCTCAAACTCATGCCACTGTCCGCGCAGTTTACCCAGCGGCGCCGTTGTCTTAAGCAGTATCTGACCGGCTATTCGCCCGAGGGCACATATCAGTTTGGGCCTTATTAGAGTTATCTGCTCCAGCAAGTGCGGCAGGCATTTCTCGGCCTCATCCGGTAGCGGGTCGCGGTTATTGGGGGGACGGCACTTCAGGATATTGCCGATATAAACCTCCTCCCGCGACAGGCCCATGGCCACCAGGATACGATCCAGAAGCTGTCCGGCGCGCCCGACAAACGGTTCCCCCTGCAAATCTTCATCACGCCCCGGCGCCTCACCGATAAATATCAAGTCAGCCTTGGTGCTGCCGACGCCGTACACAAATTTTGTCCTGGTTTGTCCCAGCGGGCAGAGTTGACAGGTGCAGACGGCGTCATAGTGAGCCTTAAGGGAATCAAACTGGGGCACGCGTTCAACCTTTTTGTCCGCCCCAAACAGGTCCACCGTCTCAGGCGACTTCTTGACCATTTGTATCCTCTCCTCCGAATACTCCTTCCCTGAGTACCGTTCCTCTCTCATAACGATCATCTCCCCCATGCCCAGTTCCACCTGTGCCGTGAGGGCACGACGTAGCATTTCTTGCAAACTAACCGGCGCTTCTTCCATAGTACACTGCCTGCTAATGATCTCCAAGCTACAGCATGGTGGCGATTTTTTCAAGTAATTTACAGGCGATCTCGCTTTTGTGCATAAGAGACCACTTCTCAGGCTTCTTGCCTGGTATCAAGAGCGTTACTCGGTTGGTATCAGAAACAAACCCCGTTTGTTTACCGGGCTGGTTGAGCACGACCATGTCCAGGTTCTTCTCTTTCAGCTTCTTTCTGGCGTTGGCGAGTGCATTTTCCGTTTCAAGAGCAAATCCCACCACGACTTGAGAGCCTTTCTTCTTTGCTGCTACTTCCCTGAGAATGTCAACTGTAGGCTGAAGTGCAAGAGAATAACCCGCGGTGGCTTTCTTCATTTTTTGCGCCGCGATCTTGCCCGGAATGAAATCAGCCGGCGCTGCCGCCATGATCAAGCAGTCCGACTGCCTGAATTCTCTTCTGACTGAGTCAAACAACTCAGAAGTCGACTCAATGGTAATCAGTTTGGCACCGGCAGGCGGCATATGACTGATCGGCCCCGATATCAGGGTCGTCTCGGCACCAAGCAGGACGGCAGCCTGTGCCAGAGCAAATCCCATCTTGCCGGAAGAGTAGTTGGACAAAAAGCGAACCGGGTCAAGCGGCTCTCGGGTAGGGCCGGCGGTCACCACGACCTTTTTCCCGGTCAGAAGTCTCTTTTCAAAGCTTCCACTTAGAAAGCACTTCACCGCCTCGAAGATCTGCTCTGGTTCGGCCATCCGCCCCATACCGTATTCGTTGCGGGCCATCTCTCCTTCAGTCGGGCCGACAAAGAAGTACCCGAGTTCCTTCAGGTAGGCATAATTTTTCTGGGTGACTTTGTTGCTCCACATGCCGGGATTCATGGCCGGGGCAACCATGACCGGTCGCGGAGTGGCACAGATAACGGTCGTCAACAGGTCATCTGAAATGCCGCTGGCTGTCTTGCCCAAAAAATTGGCCGTGGCCGGAGCAACAACAATAAGGTCCGGCCATTCGGCAAGGTCAATATGACGCGCGGCAACGAACTCTCCTTCGGGGAACAATTCCACCGCGACCGGGTGGTCGGACACCGTCTCAAGGGTGAGCGGGGTGATAAACTTGGCTGCGGCAGGGGTCATCACAACCTTGACGGAAGCCCCCTCCTTGCCAAGAAGCCTTATTAGTTGCGGTGTCTTGTAGCAGGCAATGCCACCCGTCAAGCCGACAAGTATCTTCTTGTCTTTGAGGGACATGTGGTGTCAGTTTACGAAGCTGGTGTGGTCGCCGTCGCTGTCAAATAACTCTATAGCGTCGAACTCGTCCAGCTCAGAGAAGACCACCGACGAAGCGAGAAGTTTGATCTGGTCAAGCGTAACCGGCATCGGACCGAAGGCGGAGAGACGGTTCATGATGATTTCAAATTGCTCGTTGTTTAGTGCCGCTGTGTTCGACAGCTTGATGAGGAACCCGTACGCTTCTGTTGTCAACTGGCTGCGCTCTGAGGTGGTTAGGACACGATACGAGGACTGCGTGGCCGGGAAACTCGAAAAATAGCGCTGGGGGGTGTTCTCGAACCGCTTCAGCAGCCAGGAGTAAGCCGACGATATTTCATCCTCCGAATACCCCTGAGCCTCCAACGTCGCCCAGAGATCATCGGTGTCAGAAAGCCGCGCCGCATCCCCCTGCATGTAATCTATCAGAAAAACAACGATTTCAAAAACCCGGTTGCGCATTGTCTCTCCCAGTCAAAATCAACTGACTATAAGATACTACCGGCAGACTGTTTAAGCAAGCATAAACAAGAAAAAGGCCAAAAAATCAGAGATTTTCCAGTTAGTCGGGATGGCTTATGGGGGAAATCGCTATCATATCGTGAGCCGTGAAAATAACCTCGACCTAAGCCTTGAGGCGTTTTGTTAATAATCGGATGAGATCGACGACTGACCCTTAGGCATCAATCGTGTACCGCTCTGGCGGAGGTTGTCAGGCCACCTTTAAGAGTCACGTTGCAATTGATAGTGACAGTCGTATGATCGCATCTTTTGGGGCTGCACTACATCCGAACTTTCCCCTTGACGAACAAGATAGAGTTTTGTATCTTTAAAGCAGAGTTTACACGGCAATATTCGTATGCGCGTCAACACTACCGGCCTTGGTCAGACACTAAGTCGGACATTGGCGGTGGGAAAGGCGATAGAAGTCATGAAGTCAAGAGTTATCTATAATATAAACAGGAGGGCAAGGGAGATGAAGCAACTGTTATTACCGCTCACCTTTGCATCTTTAATGATGCTGTCATTGGCGCCGGTCTATGGCGCCAGTGAGATTGTCCTGGATCAGGTGACCGGGCTCTACAATGGCGACACTGTTAATGCCGGATGTCCAATCGAATTTACGTTCCGGCTAACCTATACCGATGGAAACCGTATCGCCGGTTTCACCAACGGCTTCCGAGTGTGGACCCATCGGTACGGCGCATACACCAACAACTTTGGGTTCGTATCCGGTGGTTACCTGCCACTTGACTGGTTCACCTGGTTCGGTCTCGGCGTCTCCATCAACGCAATCAGTGTTGATGGGGTGGGAGAGGACACGGTCGGATTCGGCGGTGCAGGGATTATAGGGGGTACGGGCATCCCCGATGGTTTCGACCAGCAGGTCTGGTGGGTGAGGGCTACGCCCCACATGGACGGTGACACCTTGTGCATCGATTCGTCCTGGTTTCCTTACGGCGAGTGGATATGGTCGACAACGGGCGGAATTGTCTACCCGGCTTGGTCTGGCCCCCACTGCTTCCATGTGAGCATGTGGCCATGCTGTCCGCCGCAATTCACGAATTGCGCTGATAGTCTGACTTTCCCTTACTGTGGCGTGGCCCAGTATACCTTCTGTGCTGAGGACCTCATTAATCCCCCAGGGTATCCCTTCACTTTCAGGCTGCTCTCAGGCCCAGGGATGCTCAACCAGATAAGCGACACCTGCGTTGAGTGGAGCTATACCCCTTCAGTGCACGATATTGGCACCTCGCAGTCAATTACAGTGCAGGCCAGCGATCCTTATAACTGTGGTATCTGTACCGTTGACCTGATCTTCGCCAACGACGCGCCGGTCCTTACCGGCGGCTGTGGCGATACCGTAACAGTTTATCCCGGACATACCGTTCAGCACCAGATGTCTGCTGATTCAGTGGACTGTGACCCGCTCAACTTCTACATTGGCTTCGTTCTCCCACAGCCATCAATTGGCAGCAGCTATGGTATTGATAACACCGGTCTTGTTACCTTTAATACTAGTTTTCTTGACTCCACGAAGGTTTTCCGCTTTTTAATCTGTGTGACCGACGAGCTGGAAACTGACCTGTGCTGGGTGTATTTTCATGTCACCGATGCCTGCTGCCAGGTTCGGGGTAATGCCGATGGCCAGGGTGGGATCAACATGGCCGACTTGATCTATCTGGTGGTCTACCTCTTTGATGGTGGTCTGGCTCCCCCATGCTACGAAGAGGGTAATGCTGACGGGGAGGGTGGGATTAATGTAGCCGACCTAATCTACCTCGTAGACTACCTGTTCTTCAACGGTCCGGTGCCGCCGCCGTGCCCGTAGGAGGCCTCGTGGGAATGTAACCAAAGGACGTAGGTCAAAACCCCTGTGGTTTTGACAGGAATGATGACGAAAAGAATGTCAGGACCGCGAGGGTCCTGACCTACAGTAGCCGTGCGAACAGGAGGTAAAAGGAGATGAAACGTTTTGTATTCTCGCTCGCACTTGTATCTTTAACGATGCTGTCATTTGCGCCGGTCTATGGCGCCAGCGAGATTGTTTTGGACCACGTGACCGACCTCTACAATGGCGACACTGTTAATGCCGGATGTTCAATCGGATTTACGTTCCGGCTAACCAATACCGATGGGAACAGAATCAACGGTTTCACCAACGGCTTCCGGGTGTGGATGCAACGGAATGGTGCTTATACTGATAACTTTGATCCTATCACTTACGATATCCTGCCCATTGGTTGGGACACCTTATTCGATCTCACCGGCGGCATCATCATCAACTTACTCAGCGTTGATGGGGTGGGAGCGGACACGGTCGGATTTGGCGGCTCAAGGTTGATGGGGCCCGGCATCCCCGATGGTTTTGACCAGCAGGCCTGGCGGGTGAGGGCAACGCCCTACATGCAGGGCGACGGCGATACCTTGTGCATCGATTCGTCCTGGTTTCCTTACGGCGAGTGGATATGGTCGACAACGGGCGGAATTGTCTACCCGGCTTGGTCTGGCCCCCACTGCTTCCATGTGAGCATGTGGCCCTGCGGTCCGCCGCATTTCACGAATTGCGTTGATCGTCTCATCTACCATCATTGCGACTGTGACACAGCGGAATATACCTTCTGTGCTGATGACCCATTGTCTAATCCCCCGCACTATCCCCTCACCTTCACGTTGCTTGAGGGCCCCGGGACGATCAACCACATAAGTGATACCTGCGCCGTGTGGAGCTATGTGCCTTCGCCGGATGTTTATGGCACTTCGCGGTCAATCACAGTGCAGGCCAGCGATCCTTATAACTGTGGTATCTGTACCGTTAACCTGATCTTCGCCAACGACGCGCCGGTCCTTACCGGCGGCTGTGACGATACCATTACGGTTTCTCCCGGGCATACCGTTTTTCACCAGATGTCTGCTGATTCAGTGGACTGCGACCCGCTCAACTTCTACATTGCCGGCGTCAGCCCACCGCCATCAATTGGCAGCAGCTATGGTATTGATAACACCGGTCTTGTTACCTTTAATACCAGTTTTCTTGACTCCTCGAAGGTTTTCCACTTTGACGTCTGTGTAGCCGACGAGCTGGAAACTGACTGCTGCTCCGTGTATTTTCATGTCACTGATGCCTGCTGCCAGGTTCGGGGTAATGCCGATGGCCAGGGTGGGATCAACGTGGCTGACTTGATCTATCTGGTGGCCTACCTCTTTTATGGTGGTCTGGCTCCCCCATGCTACGAAGAGGGTAATGCTGACGGGGAGGGTGGGGTTAACGTGGCCGACCTGATCTACCTGGTAGACTACCTGTTCTTCGGCGGTCCGGCACCACCGCCGTGCCCGTAGGAGACCTTGTGAGAATGTAGCTCGAAAGATACTGCGGAAATTGCAGAGAATGTAGGTCAAAACCCCTGTGGTTTTGACAAGAATGATGGCGAAAAGAATGTCATGACCGCGAGGGTCCTGACCTACAGTAGCCGTGCGAAGAGGAGGGAAAAGGAGATGAAACGTTTTGTATTTGTACTCACCTTTGCGTCTTTAATGATGTTGTCATCTGCACCGGCCCATGCCGTCAGCGATATTGTTTTGAACAAGGCAACCAACATGCTTAACAAACTGTCCACCATAATGGGGCAAGATCAAACCCAACCTACATAGCTATATCCTGGCGGCCCGACGCAAAAGGGCGATCTTGGTGCGCTGCCGCCTCCGTACATCCTTTGGAATTTTCTCATAATACTGCTGCATTCTGACGGCGACTTTGTCGGCTTCAGTATCCAGCGACAATTTTTCAAAACATCGGTATAAATGATAATCGCATTCGATAAGGTTGAAGTAGTTGCCGGGATCATCCGCGATTCGCTCGCGCAGCAGTTGGAACGTCTTGAGGGCGTTTCGGTAATCCTTCTTTTCATAGTAGGCGTGAGCCAGAGGCCAGAGGAGAGCTTTGCCGTTGGGATATCTTTTTCGCATCTTGCGACATCCCTCGACAACCGAGTCGTACTCTTTTCTGTCCAGCCGGATCCAGATCAGCGCACTGCGAGCCGCTTCTCGTGAAATGAGGGACGAGTCCGCTGCCAGATACAACTGGGCGATTCCCTTGTCCTTGTCGTTGTGGATAAGGCCAATCCACCGAAGAATTCCTGCTTTGGCCGACTTCCAGTAGTGGTACAGACCAAGACCGAAGTACAGGTCGTACAGACTGCTGTCGTAGGCCAGCCCCCGCTCGTACTCCTTCTTGGCGCAACGCCCCTTCTTGATAGCGGTAACCAGCGATCCGAAACGAGATTCCCACAATGAACGATACGCTTCAGCATGACCCAGAAAGAGGCACATCCAGGCGCATGTGCAATTTGACGCAGTATCACAAATGATCGAGGCTTTTGAGCGTGCGCTGTCGATAAGCCGGTTGAATTTCTCAGGATACAGGTTGTCTTCCCGATCGAACATCATCGTTATCAGTGTCACAGCTCCAAAGAGATAACCGGCCGGATCATCGGAGTATTGTGCGATCATTGCCTTTGTCAGTGAATCAGCTTCGTAGAACTTATCATTGTAGAGCAACTGCTGGATGCTTAGTAACTGTTGGATCCTGGCACTGTCAAGATAATCGTCGGCAAGAATAGGAGTGGGAGTCGTTATCGACACAGCCGTTGCCGTCAAGACCAGAAAAGCGCACTTCATTACTTCCTGTACCGCCCACCATATTCACGCCAGTCAACGATTTCCCGGCGACACCACCGGACAGACAACAACCCTGGGATGCGCCGACACATCGCTACAAGGATAGTGCCCGACTATTATTGTGCAAGATTAAACTGGATTATCGTAGGTGGCAATAAGGTAGGTCAGCCTCCTGGTGAGGCTGTGACAAAGGTTCGTTACTCGCATCAGGGAACCACAACGCTTCTATAATGTCTGTTTCCAACTCCGCGTAGCGGCGGGCTTTATGTCCGCCGGTTATTGGCGGGAGACAAGCCCCCGCCCTACGCGAGTCAAAATGGTCACCTTTTGGGACAGCCTCTACAAGACTCCTGACCTATAAACTTAGATGATAGTGTGCCCCGGGATAAAATCGAGAAGCTCGATATTGTGGTCGGTCGTAGCGGTGACAACCACCGCCAAACCAGCCTTATGAAAGACCAGATGGCACCCGCGACAATAATGGTCGAAAAAGATTATCTGATTTCTCACCACCTGGCTATCTTTGAGATCATCCGAAATTTCAAACCACTCGGAGGGAACGACAAACACCGAGACGATTTCATTGTCATGAGAGTAGACAAAGTGCGCCATAGCAACCCCCATGATCTCCTCGTGCTGCCCCCCAATCAAGGAGAAACCGTGGACGCTTGCAGAGACGTCATAGCCAAGTTCGTCACGGACGCGCAGGATTGTCGAAAAGGTCCCGGCGTCATTAACAAAGGTTGTAGGATCGTCCGCTATCGCCACGTGAGCTTGTTCAAGGGGCAGATATTCGGTCTGGTGCCAATATAAGTCTCGAAGAAAGAAGGCTCCACCAATCAAGATCACCAGCGAAGCTGCGGCGGCCAGCACGGCCGTAGTTCGCCTAAAAAAAGGGTGGTTTTCCTTTGCAGTTTGTTGGCCGTCAATCTCGTCCAGCTTGAGGGAAACTTTTGCCTTGAGAGCTTCCAGGCTGCCGGATGGGTTGCCGTCCTTCAACTTCTTATTGATGAAGTCCTGAATAGCCATTTCTACCCGGTACACCTCGAAGCAGTGTTGGCACTGCTCGCGGTGGCGCTGAACTTCATTGACATTGATTTCGGAGGCTTCTTTATCAATTATCTCATACAGTAAACTCAGCGCTTCCTGACAGTTCATTTTGTGGTGCCCTTGATGTAACCATTCTTAATCGCATAATCCCATAAACCCTTCTGCAACAGCTTCCGTCCACGGTGGAGTCGGGATTTGACGGTGCCCAACTGGAGATCCATGATATCGGCAATCTCCTGGTACGAAAATCCCTCCAGAAACGCCAGCACCACCACCAACCGGAAGTCGTCCGGCAGGCTCTCAACAGCCTTTTTGACGTCGTCATCGAAAATTCTGGAAAAAAGCTCCTGCTCGGGGTTTCTGGTTGTCTGATCAACGGCAAGCTGACCGTAAAGGAAGTTGTCGTCCAGCTCATCAACGTTGACTGACATTGGCGAACGAGTCTTCGATCGGTACTCGTTGATGAAGATGTTCGTCATGATCTTAAACAACCACGCCCGGCAGTTCGACCCCGGTTCAAAACGATCCCAGAATCGATACGCCTTTACATATGCCTCCTGCACCAGATCTTCGGCATCGCTTTCATTTTTTGTCATCCGAAGCGCGGTGCGGTAAAGAGCCTCCATATGCTGCAAGGCTTCCGCCTCAAAGCTCTTACGTTTTTTTACGCCTTCAGCTTTACCGTCGGCCATTGGGACAATCCTCAGATCGGTACGACCGGTAAAGCAGGCTTTTGTATACTTTCCAAAACATTTGAACCAGTCATTAAGTTCCCTTCCGGGCGACAATTGCCAATTTCGACAACCTGTTAAGGCCTATCCCGTTACAGAAAAACAGATGGCCTGCCGAGCCCGTTTTAGGGCACCAAGATAACGGCTTGCTGAACATTCCACAAGGATTTTCCGGTGAACTCGGTGGGCTCCTGAATTGGGCCGAACAAGTGTCGTATCCCAGAAATATATACGCCTAGTCCTGTGCCCGGCGGGTCTTCAGACCCAACGGGAAAGCCATTGTCACGCGGGGCGATCTAAAGATCACCCCGCCACAGAATACGCAAGTTATTTTGCAAGTTATTTCTGGGACGATACACTATCCCCGGAGGATCATATTGACAGGATACACTACCCGGCAAAATCCAATTTTAATTGCGGCAGAGAGGACAAAATCCTATTCTACCAACAATGAAAGAACCCGATGACATCCGCTTTATCGCCCGAAATCGTAAGGCTAAACGCGACTATGAGATAAAAAGCCGCCTTGAGGCCGGGATCGAACTGAAAGGAAGCGAGGTGAAATCGCTAAGAGAAGGGAAAGTCAACTTGTCTGATTCCTACGCGGTTGTCGAGAACGGGGAGATAATCCTGAAAAACCTGCACATCTCCCCCTACAAGATGTCCCAGGAGGACCACGATCCCCTGCGGCCGCGCCGGCTGCTTCTTCACAAGCGCGAGATCCGTAAGCTCTTTATCCAGACCGAGCAAAAGGGACTGACACTGATTCCGCTCTCGATATACTTCAAGGGGAAAGTAGCCAAGATTGAACTGGCCGTGGCCGCCGGGCGTAGAAAATACGACAAGCGACAGGCTATTGCCAAAGCCGAAGCTGACAGGAAAATCAAGCGGGCTGTCCGCAGGAACTATTAGGTACCTTGTAAAATGCGCCGGTTTTGTGTCTCCATATTCCTCATTCTCCTGGTCGCTGCGATGCCGTTGTGGATCGTCCACGGCAAAACGGTGAAGGTAGCCATTTCAGGCGGCGTGGAATCAATTCAGTCTTTCGAGCAAAAGGAGATGACCTACATATCCTTCTCAGAGCTGGTGGAGATTCTCGGCGGTCTGCTTGACTGGGAAATCATCGGTCATCAAATCAGCTACGTCTCGGACACCAACCGTTTTGATTTAGTCATCGGTTCACCGTTTTTCAAGCTCAATGACAGCTTATACAACCTGACGTTCCCAGCCGCTTACCGCGAGGGCCAACTCTACTTACCGGTGGAAACGTTTGTCCCGTTCCTGGACCGCATCCTGCCGCAGAAGATAACCTGGAGCAAAGATTCAAAGACGCTGCGGGTTGATTCCGAGTATTTCAACGTTACCGACCTGGCCGTCTCCCCGAAGGCCAACGGCCTGTTGATCGAACTGTTTCTGACCAGTTCATTGGCCTATGACGTTTTTGTCACCGAAGGAAACTGGTTGAATATCTCTATACGGGATGGCCTACTGAACAGCCGCAGGATTCTCTCACGCCGGGACCGCAGGTATATGTACGACCTCAAGACCCACCAGGCCACCGGTTCCGGGCAAGTCTCTATCCGGCTGAGAAGGAATATCGAGAAATGGAATCACAAACTGGGCTATGATCCCCCGCGGATCCAAATCTCCATTGCCGACGTTGATTTTGAACTTGACACTCTTGGTGCCCCCCGGAAGGTCGGACCAGACAACAAGATTGACGTCATTGTTATTGACCCCGGTCACGGCGGCAGTGACTACGGCGCCATCGGGTCGGGCGGTGCTCGCGAAAAGGACATAGTGCTGAACATTGCCAAGAGGCTGGCCAAGCTGATCCGCAAGGATAAACAGTTCAAAGTCATCATGACCCGCGACCGCGACAAGACCGTTACTCTGGAAGAAAGATCCGACATTGCCAACCAAGCAGGGGCCGACCTGTTTATCTCCATCCACGCCAACGCCACTGTGAAACAGCACGTGCGGGGATGGAACGTCTTTTTCCTCGCTCCCGCAAAAAATGACTCGGCCCGTGCGGTGGCGCAGTTTGAAAACAGCTTTTTCCTGCACGAGCAGTCCGCCTTCGCAGCGCACCAGGGCAGTCACACCGAGGACGATTTTGACGATCCCGTACTGACCATCCTCAACGAAATGATCATGACGGAGTTCCAAGTCGAATCGCATGACTTTGCCATGATGGTTGACCGTGAGTTCCGCCGGTCACTTAAGACCCGGGCGCGGGGAGTCGATCAGGCGGGGTTCTTTGTGCTCAATATGGTTTTCACGCCATCGGTGCTGGTGGAGGCGGGATTCATTTCCAACAAAAAAGAAGAGAAATTGCTCAAAAGCGGCAAGTATCAAGATGCCGTGGCTGAGGCGATCTACAAAGCGATCAAAAGATTCAAAGCCAAGTATGAGTAGGCGAATTTCGTGGACATCGCCACACACAACGACGTGATAGAGGTAGGATGACACAACAAGCACCAATCGGCATCTTTGATTCAGGGGTGGGCGGACTGACCGTCGCCCGCCGGGTATTCGAGATTCTTCCCTACGAGGACGTGGTCTACTTCGGCGACGTCGGCCGCTACCCGTATGGCGGGCGCTCCACGGAGATCATCACCCGCTTTACCGTGCAGGACATAACCTTCCTGATGGAGCACAAAGTCAAGTTTATCATCTGCGCCTGCAACAGCGCCTCGTCGGTAGCACTGGATGACATTAAGGGCAACTACAATATCGAAATGATCGGCGTCATCGAACCGGGGGCACGGGCGGCGGTCGAGCGAACCAATTCGGGGCGAATCGGCGTCATCGGAACCAACGCCACTATCGGTTCCAACGCCTACGCCCGCATCATTCGCAGCATTGACCCGCAGGTGAAAATCTTCTCGCTGGCCTGCCCCTTGTTTGTGCCGCTTGCGGAAGAAGGGTACATTGACAAAGAAGCTACTTACTTGATTGCCCGCGACTACCTGCGGACGATGCAAGACGTCGAGGTCGACACCCTCGTGCTGGGCTGCACCCACTACCCGCTCTTGAAACATGTCATCAGCGACGTTATGGGGGATGGAGTCACTCTTATCGACAGCGGCGAGGAGACCGCCAAAGTTGCGCATAGAAGACTTGCTGAGGTTGGATTGTTGAAAGAAGGTGCCTTAGGCACCCACAAGTTTTTCGTCAGCGACGTCCCGGAGAAGTTCTCGCAAGTGGCGACGCGCTTTTTGGGCGAGGTGGTTGATAAGATCGCGAGGGTGGATATAAGTGGGTATTAGAAAAGTAGTTGTACGTCAGGAGCCTCGTGCTCATGACACATTGAGAACGTGAATGGAAAGAGGAAACCCACCGCAAGCGGTTGGCCACCCGACGCGAGGTGATGACAATAAATAAGGCCGGTGATACCCGTGCAGCTCGTCCTCGCTACTAACAACGAAGATAAGATTCGGGAGATCAAGCACCTCCTCGATGACCTGCCGGTGACTGTCCTGACAAGGGATGATTTCCTTGAATTCCCTGACGTTGAAGAAACCGCCGCCACACTCAAAAAAAACGCCCTGCTCAAAGCCTGCGCCATCGCGAAGTTCTGTGATCTGCCCGCCCTGGCCGATGACAGCGGACTTGAGGTCGACGCCCTGAACGGCGCGCCGGGGGTCTACTCATCGCGCTACGCCGGTAAGGATGCCACCTATGCCGACAACAACCGCAGACTGCTGCAAGAACTACAGGACGTACCACAGGAAAAGCGAACCGCTCGGTTCCGTTGCGTGATTGCAATCAACTGGGCCGATGGCACTACGGACACGGTCGAAGGCGTGGCGGAGGGATACATCACTGAGGATATTGCCGGTTACGAGGGTTTCGGCTACGATCCGGTCTTTTTCTACCCACCGGCGGGCAAACGCTTCAGCGAGATGACACTGGAGGAAAAGAACCTCGTCTCCCACCGCGGCAGGGCGCTGCAGAAAGCGCGGGATGTAATTATTCAGCGACTGAACCAACAAAAGCACTTGTAGGAGCACCATCTTCACAGGGGTGCCATCACCCTATTCGCGTAGTGGTGCCACCACCCTATTCGCGTAGCGGCGGGGCTTGTCTCCGCCGAAAGTAGGGTCGCTCTTTGGGCCGACACAAGGCCGGCCCCTACGCGAGGTGAGGAGATGACCTGACAAAAACCACTTGGCCTCCGGGTCGATTTTCTTTATCATATACGGGTTGTAAGCGTTATGGGGCAGTAGCTCAGTTGGGAGAGCGCCACGTTCGCAACGTGGAGGTCGTCGGTTCGATCCCGATCTGCTCCATTTTTACCCGCGCCGTCAGGAATCCCTTCCTGACGGGTGAAAAAGGTCCGGTCAGGAAAGGATTGCTGACCTCGCATAAGGCAATGCGGACACGGAGCGGATGATCCGGACGATGAAGGAAGAGTTGTTCTGGCTGCGGGAGTGGCGCTCAGCCAGTGAGCTGACCACAGCCTTGAGTGAGTGGATGGACTGGTACAACAACCACTACCTGCATTCGGCACTAGGCTATCGCCCGTCGAACCAGGTGAAGAAAGCATATAACTCTGGCCATAAGACTATCTTAAAAACAGCTTGACAGATGGCGGCAGTATATTATGATTGAATTCATAACGTAGAAATTTATTAGGAGGTGTTTGACATGGCGGGTAAGATGAAGTGTTTTGTCATGCAGGGTGTCGGGAAAGTTGGTTTTACGGAGAAGCCTATACCGGAACCGGGTCCCAATGATGCGATCATAAAGACAACGCATGCTCTTGTATGCACCTCGGATGTGCATACGGTCAAAGGCGCAATTGGAGATCGCAATAACCTTACGCTTGGTCATGAGGCCGTCGGCATGGTATATGAGATTGGCGACCAGGTACAATCAATTAAGAAGGGAGATACGGTAGCGGTTAACGCAATCACCCCGTGTTACAAATGTGAAAACTGTCTTCGCGGGTTTACCTCGCAATGCACACAAATGCTCGGTGGATGGAAGTTTGCAAATATCAAAGATGGGACTTTTGCCGAATATTTTCATGTCAATGATGCTGAGGCAAATCTAGCACCTATCCCTAAAGGCGTTTCTCCTGAAGCGGCAGTTTACACTTGCGATATGATGTCAACAGGCTTCATGGGTGCCGAGTTTGCCAACATTCCACTTGGGGGAAGCGTGGCCGTTTTTGCCCTTGGACCAGTTGGTCTTATGGCAGCGGTAGGGGCCAAACTTAAAGGCGCCGGCTTAATCATTGGTGTTGACGGAATGATAAATCGTTTGGAGCTAGCCAAAAAGCTCGGCGTAGATGTAATCGTGAACTTCAAGGAAGCCGATCCGATGAACAAAATTATGGATTTGACAGACGGCCAAGGTGTTGATTCCGCAATTGAGTGTTTAGGAGGTCAGGCAACTTTCGAATCGTGCATCAAAGCAACCCGACCTGGTGGGACTATCTCGGTGACAGGCTATTTCGGAGAAGGTGAATATGTGAACATCCCTCGAATGGAGTGGGGCGTGGGAATGAGCGACAAGGTAATTCGGACAGGTTTATGCCCGGGCGGAAAAGAGAGAATGAAGAGACTACTTCGGCTTATCGAGACAGGCAAGGTTGACCCGACTCCGCTCACTACTCATAAATTTCCCTTTGAACAAGTTGACAAAGCTCTTCACTTGATGGAAACGAAAGAAGATGGGATCATTAAGCCGCTGATAACATTTTAAGAAACTGTCTATTCGAATTTATAACTGGATGACAGATTGATTGTGAAGAGTCATGGTTTATCCGAAACGGAGTCCAAATCTATATTGCCCGGGTACCCCACAGCTCTGGGGCGTGTTGAAAAACATAACAAACGTCATAGCGAGGAGCAAAGCGACGTGGCTATCTCGTTGGCATTCAATATGCGAGATTGCCACGCCGTCGCGCGCAATGACCAAAGCGGGACTTTTTCAACAGGCCCCTCTGCTGTGGGTTCAGCCGCTTGAGCACTTCAGTCACAACTTGACAGCACTGCAAGGAACCCCTTACTGACGCGGGTGTGGCCGCGATCTTTGATCATGGCTCGCCAGCGTAAAACTGGTTTTGACTTTCGGCTTAATGTGTTATATCATGTGGGGAAATAAATCAGGCTTAGCCTGTGCTAGATGGGGAGTTAGCGGTGCCCTGTAACCCGGAATCCGCTATACCGGGATTGAATTCCCACCCGAGGGCTTAGCGGTCGATTAACTTCGACGGGTAAGCGGTGTTGAAGGTTGGGTCCTGTACAACATAAGCCTACAAACCCCGTCAGGACCGGGAGGTAGCAGCGGTAAGTAGTCACTTGTGTGTGTTGCAGGAGCGCCCAACCGGAGTTGGCTGCCTGAAGGGTTTTTCGGCAGCGGCTCGGAGGTGGGTGCACGTAAACTTCAAGGCTCGTCAGCGAAAGCCGGCGAGCCTAATTTATTGTAGTATCGCGTTTCGGGCGTCACCCCGGGTAGTTGCCTTCCATGTACAGCTTCAGGTAGCGGTTTTCAATCTGCATCCGCTTGATTTCCGTTTTGACAACGTCCCCTAAAGAAATAAGTCCGATTAGTCGGTCTTTTCCCACGATCGGGATATGGCGAACCTTGTTCTCGGTCATAACCCCGCCGATGTAGTCGATTTCGTCCTCAGCCAGGCCGACCAGCAAATCGGTCGTCATCAGGTTGCTGACCTTAAGCGAGGAGAAATTGTCCTGATTTTCAAATATGGCGTGGAAGATATCCTTATCGCTGATAATCCCTATCAGTTGGCCGGAGTATCCCAGGACCGGTAGGCAACTGATCTCATTCTTGATTAGCAACTCCATTGCCGTCAGAAGATCAGTTGAGGCCTCGACCGTAACAATCTCTCGCTTCTTGTCTTTTAACAGGTCCTTGACTTTCATTACAATACCTCCCGGGTCTGGTTTGTTCGGCATCCATACTGGCTGCCAACGAGTGTTGACTGACCAGAGACCGCCCGGTCCGCCTCTACTAATGAGGTAACACTATCTACCTGGTTGGCAACCCGCCTAAGATAACATATATTACACCGGGTATGTCAATGGAAAAGTGTCGAATCGGGCTGTGGACGGTCCTGCTCATTTTAGCTGTCGTTTTACCGCTGAGGTCGGTAGTCGATGACCGGCAGGCTGACCCGATAGTCCAGTTCTACTGCGCCCAGGCTCGATCGGTCTGTGCTGAGCACAGGCCCGACGAACAGGCCCTCACCTATTCGCTTACGGCTACCAGATATCGCATGAAGGTCGGCGGGCGGGGCGCCGTTACCGACGTTGACACCGTCGTCGGCGACTTCTATTTCAGCAGCGGCACGCTCGATTCGCAGAAGACGGCCGTATCGACGTCAAAAAAACTTGCGGATATTGACTTTTCTTATCCCAATGTGTTCGATCAGGACTATCAATTCAGTTTCTACCCCAACGACACCGGAGGGAGGTATCTGGCAATCGGGTTCGACACTGACTCCACCGATGACCCCCGGCCAGTGGGGCTGGCAATCATCGACCGGTACGAATACTCCCTGCACCGTTTGTACCTTTTCTATCCGCATAAGGAGGGGTACAAGCGCTTTTCGCGGACCCTGCATTTTACAGATCACGAAGGGTATATCTTCACCGATTCAGTCTTAGAGGTGACCGCCAGGGCGGGCATCTTCTCCACCGACCATTACCGTCTTGAGACAGTAGTTAGTAATATCAAGATATATCGCTGACGGCTTGATTTGTATTCCGCCGTTTCAGAGACGGGCACGTGCCTGACGTATTACAAAAGCTTTCCCTTTGATATCAAAAGTTGCCTTGCGCGAGACGATCCGGTTTCTTAGGCTACGGGTATTGCCGAGTCGAATGGCTGCGTTTTGGACATCGTACTCCGTACCACGACAGGTCAACACAATCCGGCGTGACAGCGGAATGACAGAAACAATGTCTCCCCGGCAATTGACAAACGTCTGGGAACGGTCCTGCACAAACACGATTTCGTATCGGATATTGACGAACCGGATTTTAGGATGTGTTCGAGCATGCTTTAACCTGTCTAACAGATTGACAAGCATCACGTTGCCCAAAAAGTGATCCGGCCCACCGAGTGTCGGTACTACAATATCAATGCTTCTGGCTTTTTCGTTGAGGCAATATTCGAAGGCAAGCTGAAGGTCAGTTTTGTCCTTTCGGGAAGGGAAAGTAATCACCCTCGTGCGGCGGGGCAGGTCTTTCGGTACCCTATGCAGTGAATCAAGGTCGCCCATCAGAAGGTCGGGCACGATGTGCGCTTTGAGAAAAAACTTTAAGCCGCCATCAACCGCGATCTTTATCCGCGAGCGGCACAACTTGCGGTAGAAACTAAGATGTTTGGTTCTATAGGAACCGTGCACAAATATAATGAAATCCTTCACCCTGTTGACAATCCCTTAATTCTTTGAACCAATCGCTTCCGATCCTTACTGCCAAAAAAGCTCGTCCCCATAACTAGTATATCAGCTCCCGCCTTTACAATTCTTTCAGCGTTGTTGCCGTCGACACCGCCGTCAACCTGAACCTGCGTGTAAGGGCTGTGGGCATCGATGAACTTATGGGCGGCGGCAATCTTCGGCAGTGTCGATTCGATAAACTCCTGCCCTCCAAAACCGGGGCTGACCGACATAATCAGCAGAAAATCAAAATGCTCCAGATATGGCAGCACCTTATCCATTGGCGTATCCGGGTTGAGTGATATGCCTGCTTTAATGCCCATGCTCCTGATCTTTTCTGCAACCTCAGCAGGATCGGGATGAACTTCGATATGAAATGTTATATTGTCCGCGCCAGCCTCGAAGAAGGCCTTAAAGTGCTTCTCCGGCTGTGACAGCATCAGGTGCACGTCAAGGAACTTGTCCGTTAGTTTATCAATTGTGCGGACGATATCGGGTCCAAACGAGATGTTCGGCACGAAGTGGCCGTCCATGATGTCGAGATGGAACATGTCGGCGCCGGCGCTCTCGGCATTGGCGATCTCTTCGGCCAGCCGTGAGAAATCAGCGCCCAACACGGATGGTGCTATCTTGGCCACGACAGCAATCTCTCAGTTTTTTCCTTTAGATGCAAGCAGCGTAATTCGAAATCCCTGTGATATCGACAATCGATTTCTACAGCTCTGCCTCTAGCTCTTCTAACAATGACCGGAGCTGTTGCGTTCATTCCCATAACCACAAACTGGAATGGCCGAAAAACAGAACATCTTCAAGGCCGTATTCCCATAGAAAACACCACTATACTGGTTTGAATACCTCAAACACGCTTACATCCCCTTCATCCATGGGACTGAGTATAACAAAATATGTTGCGATATCCAACCTATTCTATGTGCAACCGGCTACAATGGGTTTCAGACTGTGGTGAACGAAGCGCCGGATACGATGAAAGTTCTGTGGTCGGTATACGTTCTCGTGCGCTGACTTCTCTCAGGGACGCGGCGGATGGGGAAAGGCTGTCTCGCAAGTTGTCTGTTCTGTCGGTTCTTGCGTTTGGCTCTACCGGGTCTTGATCCCGGCCGTTGACCACGTGGCGTAAGATTGCTGCCTCTTTCGTGAAGATCTCGGATTGATTACATGTGGCTCTGGCACGCCTGAGGCCAAGAATAGCAGACTGGTTTGGATTCACGACAGAAACAACCCCGATATGCGCTTGACAGGGTACATAGCAGACCTGACGGAACTCATGATACCAACTTCTGAGACAGCCTCGGGTCGCCCAATGCCGCCAAGACGTTGAGCGCAGCGGTCTGCTTAGGAGCTGGCTCAGCTTCGGAGCGGAAACCGGTTGCACGAAACGGCATTTTGGTTATACTGCCTGTAGATTAAGGACTGGAGGCTTAGACCAAACAAAAGCCCGCCGGATAGCTGAATTGGTCGAACTTTTTAGTCGGTGGAGGGATTCTAAAGATATGGATATTGCAACCGAAAAGACGAACATGCCCTTTCAGGTCAAAGACTGTACTATAATCACCCGTATGGGCGGGGTAGAGACCGCCGTCAATCTCCGGGAAATGCGCGAACGGATAGCCGTTTGCCCGGTTGAGTGCCTCTTTCATCACTTCTGCGAGACGGTCATCAGGCCGACCTTTGACGATCCGGAGTTTCGCAACGATTTCGCCATCTGGTCGGCCCGGCAGCTTCGGGATCGCGTTCTGGCCGAGCGTTTAGGCATCATCAACCCCTATTCACTGGACAATTTCGAGCAGTTGCGGGAGCTGGTACTGGAAATAGTCGACGAACGTCTCAGCGAGCTGGTTTATATTCCCTGGGTGCCGAGGGGGAGAGACTTCCGGTTTATGAGGGCCATGACGGTTGTATTTGATGTCGGCATTACGCTGACAACCCCCGATGACCTGATCGATCAGCTCCCCAATTTCAGCCACAGCTCCATTTACTACCATTTCATAGAGGCGCGACGAAGAACTCCCGACAAGTCAGATGACTTTTCCGCCTGGCTGGACGGTTTTGGTTCTGGAACGGAAAGCCTCAGGGGCGCTTTGGAAGGGATAGACTTTTACTATCTCACCCTGCCGGACCTGAAGAAAACACTGATACAGGCGCTGCGAAGCGCCAGAGCAGAGGTCACTGATGACCAGCAAGTCATTAGCGGCGTATGAAAACGTAGTCGGCCATGTGGCCATCTCCCAGCTAAAACAGCTGGCCGATGACCTTGCTGGAGCCCGCGTGGTTCATGTCAATTCGACCAAAACCGGCGGTGGTGTGGCCGAAATCCTGCAATGGCTGATCCCGCTGATGAACGATCTCGGGCTTGAAGCTTCGTGGGAAGTCATTGAAGGACATAACAAGTTCTTTAACACCACCAAGGCTTTCCACAACGGACTACAAGGTAACCCGGTAGCCCTGTCACAGTCGATGATTAACGTCTACGAGGAAACCGTTGCTGAAAACGCCGACCGCCTGCGTCCCGTCTTAGAGGAGGCTGATTTCGTCTTCATCCATGACCCCCAACCGGCCTTCCTGCGTCACCTCTGCCCCGATCGCCAAGGAAAATGGATCTGGCGCTGCCATATCGATGCCAGCCATCCTAACCGCAAAGTTTGGAATTACCTGAAGAAGGTGGTCTCCGGGTATGATGCCAGTATCTTTTCGATGCCGCACTTTGCTCAGCGCCTGGAGCATCCTCAGTTCATCATAGCGCCCAGCATCGATCCTCTGAGCGAGAAAAACCGAGAGCTGTTGCAACAGGAAATTGACACCACCCTGGGGCGTTTCGGTATTTCAAGAGACCTGCCGATACTCACGCAGATTTCGCGCTTCGACCGCTTTAAGGACCCTATCGGCGTTATCGATGCTTTTAAGATGCTCAACAGCTCGGTTGATGCTCAGCTCGTTCTGGCCGGCGGCGGCGCCACCGACGACCCGGAAGGCGCGGCGGTTTTCGAGGAAGTGCAGGAGGCCTCGCAGGGATATGATAGAATCTTTCTTCTTCTTCTGCCCAGTGATGCTCACCGGACAATAAATGCCCTTCAGCGAGCGTCGACGATTGTCATTCAGAAGTCGCTTCAGGAAGGGTTCGGCCTGACCGTGACGGAAGCAATGTGGAAAAGCAAACCTGTTATCGGCGGCAACGTGGGCGGAATCCGTCTTCAGGTGTACAACCATCATACCGGTTTTCTGGTCGACACCCCAGAAGGCGCCGCTCTGCGCATCCGGGAGCTGCTTCGTCACCCGGAGAAAATCAGGGCCATGGGAAAAACCGCCCAGGAGTTTGTCACCCTTAACTTTCTTTTAACACGACACCTTCGCGAATACCTGACATTGATGTCGGGCCTGCAAAGCGGTCTTCAAAATCACCTGACCGCCGCTTGAATAGGACTCAATGGAGATTATTAACCCGAAGTTCAACCTCGAAAGCTTCTTTTACAGCCTCGGCAGCGCCCAAAAGCGAGCCTTGATGCTCGACTACGACGGCACCCTGGCACCGTTTCGGGTCGAGCGCGAAAAGGCTGTGCCCTATCCGGGAGTACGAGAAATCCTTACTCGTCTCGTCTCTGCCGGCAGAACCCGCGTAGTCATTATCAGCGGCCGCCGTATAAGGGACCTGGTCCCCCTTATTGGGCTTGATGTAACTCCTGAGATCTGGGGAAGCCACGGACTCGAGCGGTTGACGCGCGATAACGAATACAAGCTGATCGAGCTTACTGAAGCCGCCAAGCAAGGTCTGGCTGAAGCCGACAACTGGCTCGAAGAACAAGGACTGGCAGGCGTAAGCGAGAGAAAGCCGTCCGGGATCGCCTTTCACTGGCGCGGGATGAGTCCTAATGAGGCTAATCAGCTCAAAGAAAGGATTCAAAAAAAATGGTTTCCCTCCGCTGGAAAGTATGGTTTAATTTTACATGAGTTTGACGGAGGCCTGGAACTGAGAGTTGTGGGAATCACAAAAGGAAAGGTGGTTGAGAGTATAATCAAGGAAATGGGAGTCAATGCCGTGTTGACCTACCTGGGGGACGACCTGACCGACGAGGATGCCTTCAACGCCTTGCGCGGGCGCGGGTTGAGCGTTTTGGTCCGCGACTCCCGACGCAAAACTGCCGCTGATCTCTGGGTCAAACCGCCTCAGGAGCTGTTGCAGTTCCTCGAAAAGTGGATTGAGTACGGAGGATAAATCATGGATGTTTTACAAACCGTCTATTTTAATAACACCCTGTTGCAATGGATCATAGCGATTGGTGCTGCTATTGGTGTCTACTTTGTCGTGCAAGCGATCAAATTGCTCATGGTGCGGTACATGGCAGCTTTGGCCGAGAAAAGCAAAAGTCATATTGACGACATCCTCGTTGATGTGTTCAAACGAACGAAATCGATCTTTGTTTTTATTGTCGCGCTTTACATCGGTTCGCTGTTTCTGACGCTGCCGGAGAAAGTAGCCAATATTGTTAAACTTATTGCCACCGTAGCTTTCTTCTTTCAGGTTGCCTTGTGGGGGAATTGCTTGATCGAAAGTTGGATCACACGAGTACGCGAAGAAAAATTTGAAAAGGATCCGGCTACCGCATCCGCTTTCGGCGCTGTCAAATTCTTTGCCCGACTACTGCTATGGTCACTGGTGGTATTTTTAATTTTAGATAACCTTGGCATCGACATTACTGCCCTGGTAGCCGGACTTGGGATTGGTGGCATCGCCATCGCCTTGGCTATTCAAAACATATTGGGGGATATTTTCTGTTCAATTGCTATCCTGATGGACAAACCGTTTGAGGTGGGTGATTTCATCATTGTTGACGATAAGATGGGAACCGTTGAAAAGATTGGCATTAAGACGACGCGGGTGAGGTCGCTCTCGGGCGAGCAGCTCATTTTCTCGAACGCTGACCTGGTAAACAGCCGTATAAGAAACTACAAACGGATGAATGAACGGCGGGTGGTGTTCTCCTTCGGCGTCACCTATCAAACTCCGATTGAGAAGCTCGAGGCCATTCCCTTGGCCGTCAAAGAGATTATATTATCAATAAGCAACACCAGATTCGACCGAGCCCATTTTCAAAAATACGGTGACTCCTCGCTCGACTTCGAATGTGTCTACTACGTATTGAGTCGCGACTACAATATCTACATGGATATACAGCAGCAGATAAACCTTGCCATTTTCCGTCACTTCGAAAAAGAAGGAATCGAGTTTGCCTACCCGACCCAGACCTTGTATATTAGCAAATAAACGTTATGTGCTGACGGGCTGAACCGGTGCATCGTCGCGCTGAAAGCAGTTTCGTAGCAGCGGAACAAGGAGAGGGCGTATGCAACTATCGGGAAAACGCCTCCTGGTAGTTTCCAACAGGCTGCCTGTTGTTGTCATCGAGGATGGTGAACAATGGAAAGTCGAACCCGGCTCGGGGGGGTTGATAACGGCACTGACTCCTGTGATGCGCGAAAACCGAGGAACGTGGGTGGGCTGGCCCGGGTGCGGGCCGGAAGCGCCGGCAGCTTCGTTGTTGAATGAGTACAACGCCGAACAGGACTACGAACTGAAGGCGGTGACTCTGACAGTGGAGGATGTTCAGAAGTTCTACCGGGGCTTCTCCAACCGGACTATCTGGCCGCTCTTTCATGACCTGCTGGGGCATTGCAAATTCGACGCCGAGGAGTGGACCGCATACGTCAATGTCAACCGCAGGTTCGCGGAGACAATTGCCGGGCTTGTTGAACCGGACAGTTTCATCTGGGTCCACGATTATCAGCTCATGCTGGTGGGGCATTTCTTACGGGAAATGAATATCGACCGGCATATCAGCTTTTTTTTACATATTCCCTTTCCTTCCCGCGACCTGTTCCACCGGCTCCCATGGAAATATGACATCCTGCAGAGCCTGTTGGAATACGACAACCTCGGTTTTCAAACTTTGCATGACCGCCGCAATTTCATTCAGTGTGTAAAAGCCTTTGTATCGGAGGCGACTATAAAAACCTACAAGAGAGAATCTGTTATTGGTTATGAGAATCGCGCTATACGGCTCGGCGCCTACCCAATCAGTATTGACTTTCACGAGTTTAACGACGGCGCCAATACGAATGAAGTAGCCGACGCCGCCTGGTTCATTCATGAGAATGCAAAAAACCGCACACTGGTTTTGGGTCTGGACCGTCTGGATTACACCAAGGGCATTCCGGAACGGTTTATAGCCTTTGAACGGATGCTGGAAAAATACCCTGATACCCAGGGAAACATCTCCCTCATCCAGATTGTCGTACCCAGCCGACTGCGGGTGCCGGATTATCAGGATCTCAAGGAATCTCTGGATAGTCTGGGGGGGAGAATAAACGGCCGCTTTTCAAAGCACGGCTGGATTCCCATTCACTACATGTTTCGCAGCCTGGAGCGTACCCAACTGCTGGGGCACTACCGGGCCTGTGAAATTGCTCTTATCACGCCCCTGCGGGACGGCATGAATCTGATTGCAAAAGAGTATTGCGCCAGCTCGATTGACAACAATGGGGTTTTAATCCTTTCCGAATTTGCCGGCGCCGCGGAGCAGATGGCCAAGGGAGCTATCATGGTTAACCCGTACGATATCGAAGACACCGCCGATGCCATATACCGCGCCTACATCATGGACACCGAAGAGCGACAGCGACGAATGAGAATCCTTCGCTCCGAGGTCAGGCGCAACGACGTCAGGAAATGGATCGAGTGGATCCTGGGATCACACCACGATGCCCCATCCCAGGTTCCGGCCGGCACAGCCGTTGACGTGTAACCTTAACGTGGAATCCCAAGCGGCATAACCAGCAGGGCTGCCTCATCTGTGCCGTCAATCTCCAACAGCCCGTTAAGAGCATCATCGTGGAAGGCGCCTACCGCCACCGTTCCTAAACCGAGTGAAGTCGCCTCAAGATAGATGTTCTCACAAATTGCCCCGGCTTCGATATAGATATAGCGGTAGCCTCTATCACCGTACTTGACTGTCGAACGGTCAAATCTCGCCGTAAGAATGAGCGTCACCGGGGAAGACCCCACAGCGTCCTGCTCGTTAGCGGCTTTGTGGATCTGTCGACCGAAGTCTCCTTCTTTGATAAGTTCCAGGCTGTTGTCGGAAACCTGAAAATGGTACAGGCCGTCCGCGAGCGTATCGACGTTGCGGGCTATGATATAGACCTCTATGGGGTAAAGCGCGCCGCCGGAAGGAGCCGCTCGAAAATCCCAACCATTGCTGGAATAAGTAATGCCGCCCGCAGACAACAATACCTGCGCCAGTTGTTCCAGGCTTATCGGCTTGTCCGCAAAATAGCGCTCCGACCTTCTCTTACGAACGGCCTCCTCCACGCTCATCCCCTCAAAGTCTAGTTCCGGCAGCTTCACTTTGGAAGCGCTCTCATATTTTTTATAAAGAGGGACTTGTCCCCCCCAGCCGAGATCCTTCCCCTTGTAACCTTTGTCACCAAAACTGGTTTCATGGTGAAACCTCTGGCCAATGGACATATTCTCCTCCTGTTCGGCATTGATGCACGCCGTCAATGCAAAGGTCAGCATGACCACAAAAAGACAGCAGCATTTCGTTGCACTTCTCATAACATATCCTTTCATCAATCTCTATCTTCATTCTCTCCTTTTTCTTCATCTTCTTGTTGGAGGTAATCCGGCCTCGAGGCGCTGTTGACTCCTTTGGCGTGCTTCAGTTGTTCCCGTGTGAGGCCTATTGCTGAATACAGGTCCGCATTTTCAATCACAGCGTAAGATAAATCAGCGCCCTCAAGATTGGCCTCCCATAAACGAGCACCTTTGAGAATAGCATGTCGCAAATCAGCACCCTTAAGATTTGCCCCATTTAAATCCGCTTCTTCAAGACTAGCCTGCTGCAAATTAGCACTTTTGAGATTAGCGCCCATCAGGTCAGCACCTGTTAGAACAGCATGCGTCAGGTTCGTACGCTCAAGTATGGTGAAGCTCAAATCAGCACCCTCGAGATTGGCGAGCCTCAGGTCAGCACCTCCAAAATCAGCTTTGGACAGCTTAGCGTCCGTAAGTACAATTCCAATCATATTAGGCAACGTAGCTCGCATTTCATTCAACCGCTTTATTATCCCAACCTTTCGCAGTACACCCTCTTGTCCTTCCCACGAGAGAAAGTCGGTTAGTTGCTCGTGGTAGTTGCGAATCTTTGTTCTGCGTTCTCTCCATCTATCGTAAAGGCTCAGAAGTATCCCGAAAAGCATTATATCCAGCAGGAAGCCAAATACCTCGACTATTAAGTCAGTTGTTTGAAGCCCCTGGCGGTGCACCATAACTGCAAACACGCATGCAACAACCACAAAACCCACCAAGAAATACAGTACTGGATTATTGGCGATAACATCTTTCCGAAACAATTTCATGCAATACCTCCTTTACTGTCAAACAGGTATTCAACCGGATGCACTAACAAAGCTGCGATAGTTCCTGACAGGTGGATCACTCTCTCATTTTTTGGAAATGCCATTTTACCACGTCGCCGTTTTTGGTAATGTACTTGTCGCTGGCAACCTGGGGCACGCTGTCGTTGACGGAATAGATCCAACAGGCGCCGGCGCTGTTTTCTATCGAATCGACGGCGGTAACGAAAATCCCCATTACCGACGACTTGTATTCTACCACGTGATCGTCTTTCAACAGATCAAACACCGTTTGCGAATCGACCCCGGCCAGCTCAATCACGACGCTGTCAAGCGGCAGCGACAGAGCCGTCGAATCGCCGGCTTCACTTTGTTTCATATCACTTTCATTCTCTGTCTTGGAATCGCAGGAACTCAGGAAAAACGTCAATAGAACCGCCACAAGAAGCGCCACAGTTTGGAATTGGTCTATTTTCACACAACCTCCGACAGTTTTAATAATCCGTCTTTCTATACCCATGAGGTCAAGTAAACAAATACGAACGGTAAGACAAGGGGATTTGAGCGGCAAACCGCATTTTACCTTGCTTTCCCGAAAGACACCATCTTACTTTCTGAGCATGAAGAAGCTCGGTCTGTTTCTGATAGCGGTAGTTTGCTGCTTGTCTGCGGTGGTTGCTCAGGAGGCATACTACTCCATTTTCAGCTACACGCATTTCATCCCCAAAGTCAGTATCAACGATCGCTCCGTTTCCCTGCAAGCAGGTCTTTACCCGAAATACTATGAGACCCGCTCCGCCGCCCGTGACATGCGGTGGGTCGCTCAAAACGACAGTCTGCTTGTTGCCTTCTGGTCAGAAAAAGGAGATACAATATTGCATATCCTGACAGAGCTTTCCGGCATCGAGTGGTATGAAACGGAGTTTGACATCTATCTGGTCAGGTATTTCCCGACTATCGGCTCGGCCGATCCGCTCATCATCCCCATCGGCGGTTTGAAAACCGGTCCCCTCATTGAAGCAGCTACCTCCGGCAATCGCTTGACCTTAAACCTGATCTTCCAACTCTCCAAACGGATGCTGGCCCAGACGGTTCAACCCGAAGACTCTATTTACCTCAGAATCGCCGAACATCCCCTTATGCAGCCCGGCCCCTACCGGTGCGACAACCTGGCCATGCTGCTGGCCATAGCCACCTGCCAGAACATCATTGGTCTTGATTCCACCTATGACGCCTATCACTCAGCTTTCTGGGTCGAACACACTGCCGGGCGCCAGGTATTTGAACAGTACTTCCTGAACAAATGGATTCTAACGCCGGATCATACTCTGGCCGACCGGATCGCCGAGGAGCCGTATGGGTCGCGGCTGGTCTCAATCACCCGCCCGCCGCGAATGCCAAAAAGACCTGTCGGCTCCAAAAATATAGTCTTCATCGAAGGTCTCCCCTTAAAAGGACAGCTCGGCTTTTCAGTCAGAATTGATGAGGCCAACTACCCTACAGTCGACACAATTGACGTTTACCGACTGGCGTATGCTTGCGGCCTAAGAGTCGGCGACAGAATCCGCTCCGTGGATGGCTACCGCGTGAAGACCCACCGACAACTGGTGGAACGGATCCTGGACAATCTTGAAGACGGAGGGGCGGTATTGCAGGTTCTGCGGGATGATCAAATTGAAACGGTATTAATCCAGCCGATGTTTCTGCCTGACATGTATGACAGCCTGTACATCGAAGAGGAATACTTTCTTCCTGACGATTCCTTCCAGGTTATTCCGGACACAACCTACAATGAATCACTCGAACGATAGGAGCAGAATATCGGCTCTTGTATGATATAAGGATTGATGAGGTAATAATGAAAGAATTGATCGAAAAGCTTTTACCGGAAGTAAGAGATATTCAAGATGTTGAGCTCCGGGACAAAGTCATTGCCTGCTGGGAGGAGGCTATTCGCTTTCGAGAGTGGACGGAGGAACTGCTGCGCGAGATTCCGTTTACCCTGCTGGCGGACAATGTTAAGATACCGTTTATTGACCACGTGCAGGCGGTTTGCCGCATGTGCGTGGCTGTTGACGATGTTCTGACCGATGTGCACGGCCGAAACAAAACGGCGGTAAACCGTGATCATCTTATTGCCGGTGCCCTATTGGCCGACATCGGCAAGCTGTTGGAATTTGAAATCGTAGACGGCAAGCCGGTGAAGTCCGATTACGGCAAACACATCCGCCACCCCTTCAGTGGCGTCGGGCTGGCGTTTAAGCATGATCTGCCGTCGGAAGTGATGCACATCATCGCCACCCACTCCAAAGAAGGTGCGGGCGAAAAGCGCCTGCCGGAGAGCATCGTCTTTCACCACTGCGATTTCATCGATTTTGAACTGGTGAAAGGGACCTAGTCCCTCTTATCTACAAACTTTTGTGATCGGCGTACGTCCTGAGGCCGTCTCAAATGCTCTTTTGGGCTGATTAGGAGGACTTTGGCAACATTTCGTAACGAACAGTAAACCTTTCGGCACTGCTTGGCAGGGGTTTCAACCTGCTTCCGGCGACCTACACCCGGTTGTCTATCCGATTACCGAACAAACTGAAGTTCGACCTCTTTGACTTTCCTCTCTGCCTCAAGCCAGTCTTCGATATCGTTGCCCGGTGTAAATCCACGCCGCTCATACATGGAATACGCCAGTTTTTCAATCAACGAATGATATTGCCTGGCGACCTTCTCACCGGATAGAACAACCTTGGCCATGATGCCGTCTTTGCCCACTACTGACAAGCAATTGTCCATACCGTCATGGTCTTTTTCCAGCACAATCCTGAACGGTTCTTTGACCGCGACAAGCGGCTCGGTTAGCTTGTCCGGGTCGTACTGACCGGTAAAGAGCTCAACACCGTCGATAAACCGGCCATTCTTGGTGATCGCGATGCCCATGAAGGGAGAGCCCCGATCGATTTCAACTTCGTTATCGTCTCTGTGTTTCACCCTCACCGTAGCATGGCGTAACTGGTTGGTCTCATTAAACTTTTTGCAGAATCGCGACCAGTTGTTTCTCTTGATTTCGATAACCATCATATCCTCCCTTGTACAGGTCATTCGTTAACTGTCCCGCCGAGCCGTCGACGAGACCAAGATTATAGTTTATTTATCGGAAAGAGCAAATATCTAATTACTCAACTTCCGTGTAGCAATAATACGGCAATTGGTTCGCTGGATTTATATAAAAAAACGACGTCTCTCAGAGCTCAAGTTGCACTTCTCTGCTGGCTTAGGAAACCGTTTGCGCATCCTTAGTTGCAAAAGCGATGGAATCAAATTGATACACCGCAAGCCCCGCAGGAACGGCCCCATTGGGTAAGTTGTTAATTCTCAAGATGTTGCCGAGGGCGACCCCTGTCCCGCTTCTGAAGTGCAAGGTCGCAGCCCTTTTTCTTGTAGTGGCATATCGGTTGCAATATCAACTCATAGAAATATGCTGAGTTCGTTGATGTCTGCCCACAACAGGGCTGGCGGCGAGCTCCTACAAAACAGAATGGAGGATTTCAATGAGATACCTACCTAAGTTCCTTATAATGTTGGCAATTATGGTGTGTACTTTGCCGTTAGCAGCCTCAAGCCAGGCGTATTCAGACGTAGTATCGGTCGACGCTGTCGAGGCTGAGCCCGGCGAGCATATTGGAGTCCCGGTCAGGTTGAGCAGTAATGACGTTCCCCTTTCCGGGTTGACAGTTCCGCTCAAAATCTCCAGCCCCGATCTGACGGTTGACTCCGTTTCCTTTACAGGGTCGATCCTCCCCTCGGATTTCGACGGTCATGTGATTGTCGACAATATCTCCCGCGAACTCAAGATTTCCTATCTTCCTCACTTTACGAAACCAGTACCTACCATAACTACCACCGGCGGCCTCATAGGCACAGTTTTCTTGTCTATCGCCCCAGGAGCTACACCAGGAACGATGATCTCCATAGATTCGATCAACATTGATACCGTTGCCAGAGACGGTGGCCCGGCAATCCATATCTGGAAAAAAGTCCACGCTTCCGACCAGAGCGGGATTGTGACCCTCTTGCCTGACTTTGAGCCCGGGGGAGTTGTAGTTAAGTCGCCGACCGGGATAGATGACGGCGTCGAGCCTTCCGGACTGCCCACTTCCTTTGGCCTCTCCCAGAATTATCCCAATCCGTTCAACCCGTTGACCATCATCGAGTTTGCCTTGCCTCGTGCCGGCCGGGTTAAGCTGGAGGTTTTTAACATCCTTGGACAGAATGTATTGACATTGATCAACAGTCGCCTGCTGGCGGGTAACCACCAGGTAGAGTTTGACGCTACTAATTTCCCCAGCGGCATCTACTTCTATCGCCTGAGCTATAACGAAACAAAACTGACCCGAAAAATGACGCTGGTCAAATAAACGATTTGACACAATTTGCCGATTCTGAAAGGGACAGCCGAATTATCGGCTGTCCCTGTTTTTGTGGAAAAGTGATGACGGCTGTGGCTCAGACTGTAGAGGAAAAAAAGTCGGTAAAGTTCAGTGAGTATCTCCTGACCGGAAAGATCGGGCAGGGGGGCGTTGCCGAGATTTACAAAGGGCGGCAGGAGTCGTTAGACCGTGACGTGGCGGTCAAGATTTTGTCGCCGAAACTCACCAGCGATCCTGACATCGTCAGGCGCTTTGAACGGGAATCACTCGTCATTGCCAAACTGAACCACCCCAATATCGTCCACGTTATTGACAAGGGGGCCGTCGGGGGGCGCTATTATTTCGTCATGGAGTATATCAACGGCGCCTCGCTGCGAGAGGTCATCGACTCCGAGAGGATCCCCCTGAAGACGAAACTTGAGATGGTCGTCGAGGTCTGCAAAGCGCTGGACTATGCGCACAAAAATGGGGTCATCCACCGCGACATCAAACCGACCAATATCCTGATCGACCGGCAGGGAAACGCCCGGGTGGCGGATTTCGGCATCGCTCAGATTATCGGCACGCCCGAGGGTGATATGACCGCCTCGGACGTGATAATGGGTACCCTCTCGTACATGTCGCCCGAACAAAAGGTCAGCTCCACCAACGTCGACCAGACTACCGACATTTACGCTATGGGGATTATACTCTACGAAATCCTGGTCAGGAAAAAGCCGTTCGGCCATTTCAAGACTCCGTCTGAAATCGATCCCAAGATCAATCCCAAGTTTGACGAGATCGTTCTCAAGTGTATGGCCCAGGAACCCAAGGACCGCTATCAGACCGCCGTTCAGCTCAAAGATGCCATCCTTGAGGCCATGGGAGACGATCACTGCGGCGTGCCGGGGGATGATTTCTCCGTCAAAGGGGCGGACTCGTTCTTGGGGAAATGCCGCTACCTTGACACTATCAAGGAGACCCGCTTCGGCTCGACAGTTCTGGTCGAGAATCGCATCAACAAGAAGCTCTACGTTATCAAGAAGCATAACAGGGGCGAGGCCGGCCGCAGGGAAGCCAAGGTACTTTCCTCCCTGAAGCACAAGAACATCGTCAACATCCTTGGGGCTGGAGGGGACAGAAAATCAACGGTTATTATCTCGGAATATGCGCAGGGTGGCTCGCTGGCGGACCGAATGGCCCGCAAGCATGAGTGGCAAAAGGGAATGGAGATAATCGTGTCGGTAGCATCCGGGCTGGATTTCGCCCACAGAAACAATATCCTCCACGGCAATCTGCGACCGTCCAATATACTGTTCGATGCCGACGAGGTGGTCAAGATATGTGATTTCGGCATGCCGCTTCACTACGACGCCTCCCGCAAGAGGAACTGGTACGCCCCCCCAGAACGAAAAAAGTCCCGCCTGGGCGACATCTACGGCATGGGGGTCATTCTGCACCAGATGTTGACCGGTCGCAATCCCGACTATGACAGGGGCGACAATCTCCTCCTCGATGATGTCCGGATGAACTTACCCGAGGACATTCGCACTATGCTGTCGAAACTTCTCGCCATCCGGGTGGCCCGCCGCTACCAGAGCTGCGAGGAGTTAATTTACGATTGGGATGATTTCACCCAGCGCTACAAAGAAGCAGCTCCCGCCAAAAAACCCAGAACGCCCACACCGGAGCCGGTAGGCAAGGATAAGGTGTCCCTGTGGATTTACTTTCTTGTCGGCTTAGGCCTGATCGCTGTGTTGCTTGCCACGTTGTACTTCACCGGGTTCTTTCGATAGGCCCCACCCGTTTCCGCCCAAAATAAAACCGGGGACCGGCTTTTGCCGATCCCCGGTACGGTATTCTACGCGAATCGTATTCGATTACCTTCGAGATTTGATGGCGGCCTCATCTCCGCTCAGTGGAGCTTTCCCAGGATTCTTCTCGAGGCGGAATATCGCGCTTTTCCCTTCAAGATCACCCGGAGGGTTGTTTTCGATGGTACTGGTGCCTTCAAACCGGACATAGGCACTGTCGTAGGTAACCGAAGTAGTGTCGCCGGGGAGATTTATCGGCGGTGTCCAGAAATACATGTGGTAACCCGGCTGACCTATTGCATTCATCCGGTTCGGGCTTGGCCAGGCAGCTTCGATCTGGTACTTATTAACCCACGAATTGACAGCATCCCATGTCCAGAGTTGGATTGTCACTGTCTGCATCGTGTCAACAAGACCGATCGAGTTCCAGCGGATTGTGTCGAGCGTTCCAAGCATGATGGTGTCGCCGTCAGCTTCTGACTCCGGATGGGTGACTTCGATCTCCGGGAATGCCAGCCTCAGTTTCACTGTCGTATCCGCGGTCACGCCGGCATTCGCTCTGATCCGGAGGTAGAAGTTGTTGTCCGGCCGCTCGCCGGGGCTGAAGTCGTCCGGGTCAGGAACGATAAACGTGAGATCACCGTCGTTGAGCGTTACGTCAAGCGAATCCCAAGTAGTGTCGACAGACGCGGGTGGCGGGTCGTACTTCGAGGCGTACTCAACGAGAATGAACTGATCACCGTCAGGATCGCCAATCGTCGCCCAGGTAATGTGTTCCTGATCGCCGACATACAGCGTATCCGTTGAGGCGCCGGCTTGATAAGGGGGCGTCAGAATCTGGTAACCGGCAATCGTGAACGTATCACTCACATCGTACATGCCGCTATCGGCAACCGCCGGATGCTTCTCGGTGATACGGATAGTCACCGTGACACACGGTTCATTTGGGACAAGCCAGTCGAACTCCTCGTCGCTCGCAAGCTCTGACCCTACCTCATCCCAATCGGTGTCCTCGCAGTTCCAGTATTCAATCAGAACACTATCACCAGACCCGGGCATGCCGAAACTGCCTCCATTGTCCCAACTGACGGTATAGGTCTTGCCTGCATCCCAGTCGTTACCGGCGACAGGCGACGTCACGACCAGTCCGGAGATCACAAAGCGCTGACTGTAGTACCTGTCGTCGTTGCCGGTGATCAGGCGCATCCAGGCATACTCCGTCGGCGTATTACGCGGCGGGTACTGCCAAGCGTATTCACCCATATTATCAACGGCGTTATCAATCTCAATCCACATGGCATCAGGGAATTGGGTCGGGTCAGTCTCAGGAGCTGCCGAATCCGGATCGATGACGTACTCCAGAGTCACCACAGACGACAGGGTATCGTAGATCGGTACGTTAGATTCATTCAACTTGTTCCACCATCTGATGTTGTACTGCTCGCCGCCGCGGACAGTGTCTTCAATTGCCTCGGTAGCCGAGGGATCGGTGAAGTGAACAATATCATGGAACACTATGAAGGAGAACTCATTGTCATCCGCCGGTCTGCCGTCCGGAACCTCCATGTTGAGGTCGGCGTCGGCAACTCGCACCCAACACCTATAGGTATAGGGGCCGCCGTTTGCGGCTTTTTCCGGTTCAGGCGCCCATTGTGGGGGATACCAGTTGTAGGAGCCGGTATTGGAAACGGTGATATCATCTGTCCAGACGGGGCCGACTGGAAGCGACTTGTTGGGCGTTTCGGCATAGTATTGGATAATGACATCGCTAATACCGACAAAGTCCCACGTGAGCGGAACACCGGTCGAATCGGTGACGCCTCTGTCAAAGACCTCGACCGTATCGGGGGAATAATCCTCAGGTGGTCCGGTCATCATGATGCCGCTGATGGTAAACACGTCAGTGTACCAGTAGCAGCCGCCGGCGGCATCCTGGAGACGCACCAGCGCGGAGTCGTCAATCATCACAGTGTCGGGAATGTGCGAAGCGAAGCCGGTGTAGGTGTTGGTACTAGGAACAGCGATCGGTGTGGAGTCAATCCAAGTGGCGCCACTGTCGAACGACAGCCAGAGGTTAACATGACTGATTGTATCGCCGGGAGCGTAATCGATGCCCCACTTGACGTCGGTCTCTCCCGCCTCAAGGCCGCTGTCGGCCACCGGCACGCTAAATTGGAACCAGGGCAACAGCCTGACTGTGTCAACACCCACGTTGCCGGAGTTGTCGACGATGCTGACCACCAGGGAGTCGCCTGCCGCGGCTGTACCGGCTGGGACGGTGAAGGTGGCTTCGCCGTCACGAATAGTGTTGTTCCACACCCAGGTCACGGGGCTCGGAGCAGGATCCTGACTGCAGCCGCCTTCGATGAATTCGAAGGTTGGATCTACGTTCTCGGCGTATTCGATCCACGCCCAGCATTCATCGCCGAAGTCACCTTCAATGCCTATGAAAATATCATCCCCCGACTTGCCAACCTGGTCAGCGTTGCCGCTAGTCTGGGACAATTCGAAGTGCGGCGCAACCTCGTCTTCGAGAGTGACCGAGGACGAGAACGGCCCGTACTGGCCGCCGTGGCAGGTGTTCACAGCGCGTACCTGGAAGGTGATCGCATTGCTGTCGGAAAACGGCGTGATCAACATCAACGTCATCGCGTCGTCAGGGCACAAAGTGTCATCCTGATAAAGATCAAACTGCCAATTTGCGGGGTCGCCGAAGTCAACCGAACCAGTTTGCCAGGTGACATAGTCTACGGCGGTTATCGTGGCAACCAACGTGAAGTCTGTATTCTTGTGGTTGTCCTTGGCGTAGATTTGGTACAAGTCGGCACCCGGCACGACATTCCATTTGAAAGTGAGCTCCGTTGTGTTCCAGTCAATGTCATCGACGTCGGGCGAGACCAGATCAAAGCCGGTCACCTGGGCCGGCACCGCTTCAGTGCACTCTACCGTGATAATAAGCGGCGCGGCTTCCGGAAGTACATCGCTGTCTTCCTCATAGTCATCCACTGACAAAGTGGAGTAGATTTTGAAGTACAGCCGGTAGGTGCGGTTAGACTCCAGCGGGTTGGCCGGGTCAATAACAACGCAGTTACCGTCAACCGAGTCGCTGTAGTCAATGTGCTGTCCGGATAACGTGTCTATCAAGCTAATGCTGGTATTCGGATTGGTCAGGTCGGGCACCATGTCAAAGCAGAGAATAATATTTGAATCCAGCGGGAAATCGAGGAAGGAACCGGGCGTGCCGCTGTAGTCATCCAGGTTGGTTGAGACAAAGCGCATCCCGTCGATGGTCTCAAAAGTCCTCGTGAAGGGAGCTAGCGCGTTGCCGTCCATGGCCTTGCCGATAACCTCTACATGGTAACAGAGGTCCGGAATAAGAGCGTAGGTCGGATCGATTGTCAGGAGCCGGTTGCCGTTGGACCAGCTAAAGCTGAAGGGCAGGTCGATAGTGCAATTGTTGCAGTTGCCGTCACACTGTTTGAGAGTAACCCTCACCGTAGCGGTGTCCATTTCTTTTGAGAAGGCTACAATCAGGTTGCTGTCAAGTTCAAACTTACCGGTCTCAAAGTTGGTGTTCATCACCTCGGCAGGGTCCGGAACGATGTCGGCATAAATGCTCGGCGCCGTCACGGTCGCATTCGGCAGCAGGCTCACGTAGAGTGTTTCAGCAACAAAGAGAGTGTCACCCCTCTGGAAGGGCTCGCTGTACACCAGAAGCTTACCACCGGTGACCGCCGGCAGGTTCCCAAAGAGGTAGACGCCCTCGGCGTCCGTTTCGTCGACGTACCTGTCCGGACTGATGTTCAACGGGAATCTCGGGTGGACCGTCCAGACAAAGGTAGTTTCGCCCTCTACCACATGAACTTCGACAGTATCAACGGCATACAGGGTATCAAACAGTATATGTACCTGCAGAGTTTCAGCCGGTCTGAGATAGTCGGGTGGAGGGGGGTCAGCCGCCATCGGGTCGTCGATCTCTTTCGCCGGAGCTTGCCCCGGCCGCGCCGTAAAGACTTTCCCTGTGAGAGAAGCAGTCAGCGGGAAAAGACCGATGTCGAGCTGCCTGCTGAACGGGATATCTCCCGAGACCGGTGTGCCGGGTTCTCCTCGTAGGGAATCAATGTCGGGAATCACCGCTGTTGCTCGGCGAACACTGTAGCCGTTCACCGAAAAGGTGAATTCATAGTCGCCGGAACCAAGCACACCATCCGTGACAAAATAACCGAGTGCATCCGAGGTCGCGGTATGTGTTTCACCCTTGTTGACCCACACGACCTGAACACCCGGCAGGGGAGTATTGTCGATATCATTCGTTACCACCCCGTGGACGGAGCCGATGACCTTGTCCGGCGGTGGGGGCTCAGTGATGGTTGTGGTGTCTCCTTCACAGCCGATGAAGTAGACGCCGATGATGCCGCTCATGATTAGTGCGAGCAGCAACAGGAATTTCGAGTTTCGCTTCATGCTTAAAACTCCTTTATTGGTGTTTAATCTCATAGTTCAGTTTCCATTTCACACGGCAGCGAACAGCGGGCTCGCTTTCCAGTCCTTGTGAATTCTGTCTCAAGACATTGTGCGATCATCCCTACGGACTTGGTCCTCCCATGATTTTTTTCAACCTCCTTCAACTTCGTAAAAAATCCTTATTTCTTTTACTCTTCGTTTCCCTATGTTTATCGACAGCTTTGTCTAACCTCTTACACTGTAATCCGTTCTAAACGTCGCTCACCGTCAAAGTTGGCCTCTAACATAAACCGCCTACAATACCGTGTCAAGCCTAAAAACATACTAAACAATGACTTTATTTTTGGGCCATAGACAACCTCCCGGGCTGCGTTAGCCTCACGACAATACGACATCACACACGACTCCGTCCTTTCGCATTTGCCGAAATGACGCAAGACAATAGCAATGATTGATATTAAAAGCAATAAAAAAAACAGCTTTTTTCTGGCAGCAAACCCACCCCAAGGGGTGGGCCACCCAACCGTGGCAAGCCACATTTATCGAATATACATCGTCACCCTGAGCGGAGTCGAAGGATAGCTACCATTTCTTACTTAGAGGAACTTTTTGACAAGCTTCAACACACCCTGGTCCCAGCCGACGCGGTGGGTGACACCGGTGTTAAGATTCTGGAGCTCGTCTTTGTGTTCAAGGTACCACTTGTGCGAGGAGATCAGGGCGTCCTGATTGGAGAAGTGGGCTTTCCAGCCGAGTTTCTCCTCGATTTTTTGGGTCGAGACGTAGGAGTCCTTGTCGGCGGTGCCGTAGATCCACTTGTACAGTGGAGAGATTTTCATAAACTCAAATATGGCTAAAGCGCCTTTGGCCAGTTTCGCAGGCGTTGGCATTACGCGGGCGCCGCTGCCGGCGAAATCGCACAGTGCGCCAACGTCGATTTTGACTCTGTCGAAATGCTGCGCGCCGACATTGAAGGTGTCGTTGGCGACCTCGCGCGGGGCAGTCGCGACCAGGGCAATGGCCTCCACCAGATCGGTCACTTCTAAAAGCTGATAGAGGTTTTCGCCGTTGCCGATGATCGGGATTCGCTTGCCGGAGTCGACCCAGTCGTACAGGATTTGGAACACGCCTAACCGAGCGGTACCGATAAAGGTCTTGGGCCGCAGTACCGGCACGCACATCCCCTGCCGCCGAAACTCCTCGCAGATCTTTTCTCCTTCGATTTTGGTCTCGCCGTAAGCGCCGACCCCCACCAGCGGGTCATCCTCCACCAGCGGATGTTTGTCCGGCACGCCATAGACGGCCGTGGAACCGATAAAGATCAGCTGCTCGACGCCGCATTTTTGGGCCTGCTGAAGGGTATTCCTGAGGCCGGAGATATTGGTCGAGTAGATCTCCTTTTTGGGCCAGAGGGGGAGCGCCGCCGCCGTGTGAATAATGGTGTCAATCTTGTTATCGTGAATAAGCCGGTACATTCCCTCAGTGTCGCGCACGTCGACCATGGCCAAAAGGGCGTCCTGGGGATAGTCCTCCTTGAAGAACGGAGCAATATCGTTGAGAGCCAAAAACGCCACCCCGCGACGGGGAAGACTCTGAGCCAGATGATACCCCAGGTATCCGGCTCCGCCCGTAATAAGTACTCGCTTACCTTTCATAATCCTGTCACAAAAACGGTTACATTACACAAAACAAATTGTCATTCCGTCGGCACAACCGACGCCGGAGTATAACTCATTTTTGAAAATAAACAAGAGTGTAGGGTTGGTTTGGGCAAAGCGCCCTTGTGTTCGGCCATGGGCGGGCAGTCAGTATTGGCCATCAGGTCTATGATACTGCGAAATGATCCGTGCCGGGTAAAGTTATTTTCGGGACATGACATTAGTACCTGATCGGGGCCAGCGAACCGACGTCAGACTCCGCCAGGCCTGTCTCACTGCAGGAAGGCATCGCTGGTACAGAAAAAGCAGCGGGTATGCTATCAGTATAGTCCAAGCAAGTTCACCCGGGTAGAAAATACGGCAGCTCTGCCGGTGGATGAAGCCTGTCGGCAGGGCAAAGTAAGAGTATATCAAAACAAGTACCATAAGCAGCCGGTACTTTTTTTGCCTTAGCAGCATTATGAGGCCGATAGCGGACAATAGCGACACCCGGTAATTCAGTCCCTTTTTGTTAGTCCAACCTGTCATACCCTTCAGTTGCTCGCTCCAACGTGGCAGCAGGTAATAGTGCTCTCCCCATTCATTATGGATTTGTTCAAAAGCATTTCCCAAAAAGACCTTTGCCACGATTCCCGGATGCTCGCGAATAAGTCTGCGCATACAGTTCTGGGTATGAATGGTGAACGCTCGGTAATAGCTCATACTGTCGGCCTGTAGCCTTTCGACTTCCCTGGAGAAAGTGAGGGAGGCCTCTTCGGATCTGCTGCCCTCGAGTTCCGCTCGGGTCAGTCTAACGAGGTGAGCCATGCCACCTGGTGCGGAGAGGGCAAGATGCCGAAAACCATACAGACGGTCATTTCTGATCGTCCAGGCGGCCAGGATGGAGACCATCAGCACGGCCGTCACCAGCGGCCAGATGAGTTTTCTGACAAATGTTTTAGGGTTTTCTCGAAATGCCGGCCAGGCGTACATAATGGCCATCACCAGTAGCAGGAGAAAGAAAAATTGGGCCATAGAGCGAATCAGCGCTGCCGCGGAAAGCATTAGTGCGGTCATAAGGAAATAAACTGTCTTTTCAGTTTTGAGACCTCTGATAAAGAGAAGAAATCCAAGTGCCATTAGGGTGAAAAACACCGTTTCTGATAATAACATATTCGCCAGTACAATAGAGATCAGCGATGCAGCGTTCAACAAACCGGCTATAAAAGCAATCTTTTTATCCTCAGTAAGTTCAAAGGCAAACCTCGCCACCAGTACTGACCCCAGGGCGCTTAGAAAAATCTGTATCAGGATAAGAAAATAAGGATGAGGACTGAGTACAAACCCTAACAATGCCAGGAATGTCGGGTATCCCAAGCCGAATGTTACCACGCCCTCAGTGTTAAAATCAAACTGTTTGCGGATCGCATCGGCTGAAGTTGTGTACTGTTTGACATCCGGTGTAAACTCAAGTAACTGGTCCGGTGCGACCTGCTCAACCATTAAGCCGAAGAACAACAGCCTGACAAACAGAGCAGCTACAAACAGGATAGCCAACGGGCGAGATAACAACGATTTTCCCAGTGAGTCCAAATGCACTCACGCAAACTTACAGCCGCCATTGCCGGTGTCAACCGGAAAAAAACCGACCGGGGTACCTCAGTCGGACAGGTTTTGTGCCTCTCAAAAGGATAAACCGTGGCTGCCGGGCGCCGATAATGGAAGAAGATACTAAGGATCATTGCTATGGCAAAAACTACCGCTCCAGACAACCGCATAAAGGATATCAGCTTTATCCTCAAAGACCTGCTTAAGGTAATCAAGGTGGTCTCCATGTATCCGACAGACAACCCCCTGCCCCAGTCTATGAAGCAGTCGTTTGCTGAGAAGCTGGTAAGCCTGGTTGAGCAGTACGGGCAGATCGCCGTTTCCGTACAGAAGGACTTGTTGTCAGTCGACAACGAGATTGTCTATCAGGACCGCTCGAAAGAGGAAAGACTGGCTGGTATCTTCTTTGAAGCCGGTATTACGGATTTCACCTTCAAAGAGGGGCTGACTGTTGACGACGTCTACAAGCTGCTTGAAGCCATCAGGGGCTACGTGAATTCACCGCCACAGTCGCAGGACCTGGCCTCTCGTATCTGGGAGCAGGCGGTCAATGGGTTTACCTTCACAACTCTTGAAGACATTGCCCTTTCCGAATACGACAGCAGCTTTAACATCCAGGAATACATCGAAGAGCACAGCTCGGATAGGGGCGGCAACGCCCAGTTTGGGACTGATGAAGCCGAACCCTACCAGTCCATTTTCGGGATCGGGGACGATGCCAGCGAAGTCAGCTTAGAGGAGGGCAGCTCCGATGTCAACGTCGATCGCAGCGGACAGGCCTCAATGGAGCAGTCAGAGCGCTCGATGTTTTATGCCGTGACCGGCGGAGACTCTCCCGGAACTATTCCTGAGGAGAAGGGAGTTGTAGGCGCTTCACCCGGCGCGGCGGAGGCAGCCAAGGCTATGGGTTTTGACGACCTGGCGACGAGCGAGCAGACCCTGCCGGACACCACGCTGATCCTGAACAAGGAATTCAAGCTTTCAGATGAAGAAGAGATAAGTATCATCCAGCTTGTCCGCGATGACGCCGAGTTTGACAGCTATGAATCGACTGTTGAAATCCTCAGGGAGATGCTGTATCAGGAAACGGAGATAGATGGTTTCTATGAGACCGTTACTATTTGCGAGAAAATGATGACGGAGTTTTTAAGTGACGGGAGACTCGTTGAGGCTAGTCATCTGCTTCGGTTTCTCACGCAGCTTGAGGAAAAAATCCGCAGTGACAAACCACTGTGGGCGGAGCGATTAAGAGACGCTCACATCACCGCCGGCAGCCGCGACCGCCTGAAAGCCCTTTCATCAACCCTCAACAACCGCCCTGACATTGGCGCCGTTGAATTGAAGCAGTACCTCGACAACTTTGGATGGGAGGCCTTAAGCGGTATTACCGATCTTTTGGGTGACTTTGATCACCGCCTTCACCGCGAGACCCTTTGTGATTACCTGACAACTAAAGGCCATAACCACCCGGACATTGTAGCCAAGGGTATCTATGACAAGCGGTGGTACGTGGTGCGCAATTCCGCATCTATTCTCGCCCGGATCGGGAGCGACATATCTCTGGAACATTTAAGGCAAGTTGTGAAGCATGAGGAGCGTCGTGTGCGACTGGAAATAGTGACGGCGCTCAAGGACTGCGACAACGATAAGGCCCTGGAGATACTGGCCGAGGCGGTGATGGATTCCGACCGGGAAATACGGCAGTATTCTATTAATGCCATAGTCGCCAGACATGGCCGACCTGCCTTCGAGACGATTGCTGCCATCATTAACGATGAGCGATTTGGCTCGCTGGAGCCCGGCGAGCATGGGGCGCTGCTGAGAGCTTTCTCGATATTGGGTGGCGACGCGGCGGTGGGCTATCTGTCCCAGCTGATTGAACAATACAATCCATTGCGCGACTCGACTCTGACCTTTTATCGACAGGCGGCTTTCGATGCCCTCAGTCACAATCGCAGCGAGAGAGCGGAAAAACTCCTCGTCAAGCTCGCCTCGAGTTGGCGTCCGGACATCCGCCGACAGGCTGTGGCTGCTTTGCGCCGACGGCGGGAAATTGTTTTTGGGAGAGACTGATGGCTACCGTCACAGACCAACCGGCGGCGTTTGCTGTTGCCGGAAAAACGGAAGAAAGGCTAACAAGCCTGTTTTTCGTACTTTATAAAAACGCCCGGATTGTCGAAAGGAACAACCCGGCCTTTAAGCGTCAGTGCACCAACTTCCACGAGTTGTTGCAAGGTTTGTTTGTGGAGTCAAACGAGGTCACGATCAAGATCATTGCCGGGCGATATTTCATCAATCACAAGCTGGCCCGCTTTGACGACCATGGATTGTTGGGCACTGCGGCGATTGTCGCGGAGTGGGAAGCTATCGGCCTGGGGGGAGTCAGGTTCCTCGCCGAAGTCTCCGTCGATGAGATCGAGGACCTGTTCACCTTCGTGGCAGGGATTAAGCCGACGGCCAATAACCTGGAAGGTTTGTCGGAAGCTCTCCAGACCCACCAACAACCATCGATACGGTTTCTTTCAGCAGAGGAGCTCGAGGACGAAACGCCATCCATCGCTGAGGAGATCAGGCGGCAGTTCCGCGCCAGGGCCCGCTCTACGTTCTTCCGGGCTATGTCAATAGTTGAAGACAACATGGCCAATGTTGCCCAGGGCAGAGACATCGATATTTCCAAAACGAAAAGGGTCATCCGTTCGCTGATTGATCATATTTCCAAGGATGAGCAATCGCTTTTGGAGCTGGCCGCTATCAAGAGCTTCGATGATTATACCTACGCCCACTCGACGAACGTTTGTGTCTATGCTCTCACGCTGGGTGTCAGGCTTGGTTTGGATCGCGCGAGACTGTCGCAGCTTGGATTTTCCGCTCTGTTCCATGATATTGGCAAGGTCAAATTACCCTCTGACCTGATTCGCAAACCGGAAGCCTATGATGAAAATGATTGGCTTCAGATGCAACAACATCCTCTGCTCGGCGCAAAAACCATATTGAGAAATCTGAAGTTTGAAACCCACCCCGCCCGGGCGGCGCGGGCAGCCTTTGAGCACCACATTAACGCGGATTTTACCGGCTACCCGTCCCTTCGGTACAACAAACGCCCGCCGAACCTGTTTTCCAAGATCGTATCGATCGTTGATGCCTTTGACGCTTTGACCTCAGGAAGAGTATACGCGAGGGCTCCTCTCTCGCCAGACAAGGTGCTCCAGAAGATGCACTACCAGATGAAGGTGAAATTTGATCCCTTCCTGCTGAAAGTATTCAACGACATTATTGGCATCTATCCGGCCGGGACACTGGTGCTTTTGGCGACTGATGAAATAGCCCTGATTCTTACTAATAATGAGACTGATAAGGCTCGTCCATACGTGAAAATCGTCGGCAACAAGCAGGGGCTGCTGCCGACTCCGGAGTGGGTGGACCTTTCACTTCCGGAGCACGCCCGACGCAAAATTGTCCGCATGGTCGACCCGGCCCGTTACGGGCTTGACATCAAAGACTTCGTCCTTGCCGACTAATACCGAGTTGCAGTCGTGTGCGCAGTTTTCGGGACGCGGTGGACAGGGACGGCTACCGCGTACGAGAATTTTATCATTACCGATTAAAAAGATATCGAGACACACGCCGCCACCTCACCTTCGAAAGAAGGCTCCAGGTTGAAGCTCACCTTGCCTTCGTCCGTTTTCTGGGGGAAGCCGGAAAGATGGGCGTCGACATAAGCATCAAACATGGAGATAAAAGTAACAATTACGGCAAACCAGGTGAACTTGTTGCGTTCGTTTTTGCGGTCCTGGTAGAGGTTATAATAGTCGTTGCGGGCGGCAATATCCGTGCTCTTTTCAAACTGGTCGCGGAAATCGGACGCCTGGCGGCCGTAATGGATAGCTGAGCTGACAAACCATGCGTCCAGTCCAATGAATATTGCGGCTTTGATATACCGCCGGTTGCCAAGCTGCCCCAGGCCAGGGATAAACACCGATTTTATCAGGGCTACAGTCGGATTTTGAGATAATCGTCTTTCGAGGTTTTCCGGGTCCGTCACAGGTCTGTAGGGTGTCAGGAGCTGCCCGGGCCGGTAGAGAACGGTATCAACCGACAAGGTATCAATTGACACGGTATCGATTGAAAACGAGGTGTCGGCAACCAACTCTGAGGTGTCCACAAAAATGGAGTCGGATCGCGCCGGCGCCGCCAACAACAGCGCGCCCAGGACCAGTAATGTCTTGTTCATTATCCTGTCAACAGTACACTTTGAGCTGTTTTTCACCCACCTGCACCTTAAGGATCGTCGAGGGGGGATCAATAAGCTCCCCATCAAGATAAAGCGTCTGCCCCTTGATTGGCTGGACGGTGATAGTTTTCCCTCGGTACAGTCTGACGTCGCTGCCGTAAAAGTACTTCCGTTTACTGATCAGCCGCACAAAGGACGACATCTCTTTACCGTTGTCTCCCACATTGAAGATTGTTTCCGCCTGGTGGTCATCGAGAATCGAGGCCGGACTCAGAGGGAGCCCCACGGAATAAGGGAGCAAATTAATGTTAAAGATCGTCGGGCGGACCTCAAAGCGAAAGGAGTCGACAGCTATCGTCATTTTTTTGACTCGAACGGCGGAAGCTGCCTTCGCCCCCAACTGCGACCAGCCAAAGGCGAACCGGGGGGGCTTTCTTTCTTGAAGCAAGTGTGCCATTTCAGGTATCAGGCCGACGCCAAGTGAGCCGATAAAGAGTCTCCCGGAAACTGTGGCGGTGTCAATTTTTCGATAGTCCCTCTTGAGAATCTTCTCGATAGCTGTCTGGGCGTCAACCGAATCATATAACGACCGAACGATGTTGTTATACCGTCCCATCGGCAGCGCTCCCATCGGCAGGTCGGCTGCCAGCGCAACCTCAGCTACCAGGTTGAAGGTGCCATCGCCTCCGCAGGCCACTAACGCTGTCACCTTTCCCCGGCGCTGTATATATTCTGGCGCCGGGCGAATTGTCCGCCTCAGACCGCAGGCTAAACGAGCCCGGTAAACAAGGTCGCTCACCGAATCCGACTGATAGACGGTGTAAAACCGCCCCTTCCTTCTGATGGCTAAGGACAACTTGTCAACCAGCTTCCGATTGTAGTTGGCGGCTCTGGCGTTCACCAGCAAATAGTAGTGGGCGTGCTGCTCTTTTTGATGCCTTCTTCGTATCATATCACAATTATATGCAAAAATAAGCAGGGTGCAAAACTGTTTCCGACCGTTTTTCGCAGATAGACATGAGACTAATTTGAAACGAGAGGGGGAACAATCAGTGATGAGTTCGGACTCAAGTGGGACCTGATGAAAAACTCTCTGTTGCTGCAGCACACCGACGCCGCCTTTATTTGCCTCACTGTTCCGTTGGAACAAAGAACTATTGAACAAACGACTGCCCGAGCCGTTGATTTCTTCAGTACCTTTCACGCGCAACTGGAAAAGGCCCTCCCTTTTAATAATTAGACCTTGAAGACGCGGCTTTCCTTTCTTATCATTTGCCATGCTTTTGGCCCTACTCAAACTGGCCCGCCCTCCTCAGTGGCTGAAAAACGGCATAATCCTTCTGGCGTTGATTTTTGCCGGGGAAATGACCCACCCCAAAAAAGTAGAGCTGGCCCTGCTGGCGATCGCCATATTCTGCTTGCTCTCCTCGGCGGTGTACACCTTTAACGATCTGATTGACCGCAAGAACGACCGCAAGCATCCACTCAAGAAAAACCGCCCCATCGCCTCCGGCAAAATATCGATCGGCACCGCCGTCACTGTGGTTGTGATCCTATGCAGCGTCGGGCTTGCCGCCGCCTGGCTGATAAACACGAACTTCTTTATGATATCAGTGGTGTTCCTCGGTCTCAATCTGCTGTATACACTCTGGCTGAAAAACATCGTCATCGTTGACGTGATGGCTGTTGCCTTGAGCTTTGTCGTGCGCGCCTACGCCGGCGCCTTTGCCATCGACGTGCCCGCCTCAAAGTGGATGCTGATAAACACTCTGCTGCTGGCTCTGTTCCTCGGCTTCGGCAAGAGACGCCACGAGCTGGTCGTTTTAGAGGAGGGGGCCGCTGCTCACCGCAAGATTTTGGGGAAGTACTCCCCTTACCTGCTGGACCAGTTGATAGCTGTGGTAACGCCCTCGGTGCTGGTTATGTATATGCTCTACAGCTTTTCCACTGAGGTGTCGCTGAAATTGGGCACGCAGAACCTCTTTGCCACCATCCCCTTCGTGGTATACGGACTTTTCCGCTACCTTTATCTCATTCACAAGGAAGAAAAGGGAGGTTCGCCGACGCGCGTGTTGATCGGCGATCTACCCATAATGATTACGGTGCTGTTATGGCTTATAACCTCAAGTTTAGTGTTGTACGTACTATGAAAACAATGTTCACAATTATGGTAAGCACAATGTGCCTTGGCTTTGTTTGCCTTTCATGCAGTA